>UMCP01052107.1_pt1 | contig 18288 bp, 9 predicted proteins | sample 1964261 | NCBI WGS metagenome assembly UMCP01 (sample SAMEA4835971, study PRJEB28245) | human gut metagenome | biome: gut microbiome; material: fecal sample | place: Denmark | collected 2008
AAGACAACGGGCAAGATGCAGCTCTGCTTCCTGACAAACAACGACATCACCGGCGGTAACAGCGGCTCGCCTATGTTCAACGGCAAGGGCGAACTCATCGGTCTTGCCTTCGACGGCAACTGGGACAGCCTGTCAAGCGACATCTACTTCGAGAAGAACCTGGCACGCTGCATCGGTGTTGACATCCGCTATGTCATCTTCATGATGGACAAGTGGGGCCACGCTGACCGTCTGCTCAAGGAAATGAACGTAGAGTAATGCTCTCTGCGTAAATATAAAATACCGTTGTGATAACGGATTTGTCTTTCATATGATTTAGCTATGGCGCGCCGCAAAAGCGGCGCGCTTTTTTTATGTTTTATGCCTGCGAGGCCTGGTCAGGGCCTTTTCGTGGTCTATGGGAGATACAAGCCTTATTGTTACTATTGCGCGTTGTGGCGGAGATAATAGACCTTCAGACAGAAAAATCGCTGTTTCATCGCATCCGTGAAGCGTCTGCCGTGCGCCTGTTATGACTGTAAATGCCGCGCTGACGAAAATAATTTGCGCCTATAATGTTTTTTAGATGTTTTGAGAGAAGAGTTTGGCCGTAACTGATTAAATTTGCAGAAACAATATTTTAGCTTATGAAAAAACTTATTTTTGCGCTCTTCGTGAGCCTCGTTCCGCTGCTGTTGCCGGCGCAGACCGACTCAACATTCAACGTTACCCTGCACAACGACGAATATAAAATATACATAACGATGAACCTATACGACAAGAACGTGGACGTGCCGGGGCAGGCCGTGCTGGGCAAAGTGGACGGATTCATCGCCTCTAAGCAGAGCACGGGCAAGTGGATTATCGTTTCGTCGCAGATTAAAAGCAAGAATGAGGCCGAGATAGAAGTGATCAACGACTACGGCAGCGAGGACTTCACGGCCGTGATAAAGCGCAACTCCGACGGCACCTACTCGTACACCAAGAAGGGCGGAAGCACGCTGAAGTTTGCCGTGAGGGGCAAATGGCAGAAGATTCCCGGCAGTATCGAGTTTGTCAGATAGCCGATTTCATCGTATTTTTCACCTTGATACATAACCATGTATTGTGCTTTACAGGAGCGCAATACATGGTTTTTGTTTCCCAGCACCTGTTATCGTAAAGCCGCGGGTTCACCCTATGTGTGGCTTGGTTCTTACGTTTAACTGAAGAATGAAGGTAGAATATTGAATGGTTCATGTGCCGGTCAGATGTCCTGCAGCGCTCTGTGTCAGCTCTCTTGGCGATATATTATGCCGCAGACATTCTGCCGTAATCGCCGCATTATCCGCAGAAAACATAGCCGACAGTATTTCCGTCGCCTTGAAAAGACATCTGTAACCTTAATCTCCGATATGCTTACACATTGATTTTTGTTGACGCTCTCATACTGCGATATTTGAAAATAAAAACCATTTGGCCGCAAAAATGGCTCAAAATCGTGTGCAAACGTAATAGTCTGGACTGTAGGTTGTTACATGCGCCGATGCCGTTCTGTGCAAAGATTTTTGTCCGATTTGGGACAAAAACGCCCGTTTTTCAATGAAAAAACAGGGCTGTTTGTGCGATGAAACCGGCCTGTTTTCTGCTGAAAAGTGGCCGAGTTATTTTCCTAAAGCATACCTTTTGCATGATAATGTAAATATACTTTACCATGAAGGCAGTCTGCCTGCCTTATTATTTTCTATTTTATCGGAAAATCTGTACATTTTTGCGGTGACACAATGACAGGCTTCGGCCTGCTTAACGTGTCACGGAGCTATCTACGGATGGCTGCCCTAAGTCGTTGCGGCAGAGGCAAAAGGCATGTAGGGCAGGCGTAACTCTTGAGATTAGTCAGGTCTGATTCGGCCTTCGTCCATATTTTTCGTATATCCGTCTATGTTTTTGGTCTATAAAACCCTGCGGTTTAGTATATGCATGGTCGGCAGCCTGCCGTGATTCTTTTCGCGGCTCACACATTTTTGCTAACTTTGCACCCGAATAAGATAATGGAGGATAACAATGAAACAAAACATGAAAGTATTTATTCCTGCCACGCTCGGCATGCTTACGGCCTTCGGTCCGTTCGTTACAGACTTCTATCTTCCGGTGCTGCCGGAGATGACAGGCTATTTCCACACCACGCCCGCGCTGGCCTCCATGAGCCTCACGGCCGGCATGATAGGTCTTGCCGCCGGTCAGCTGTTCATAGGGCCGCTCACCGACAAGTACGGGCGCAAGCGCATATTGGTTGGCTCTATGCTGCTCTTTGTGGTGGCGTCGCTGCTGTGCATATTCTCGGGAGATATATTTATGTTTAACGCCATGCGCGTGCTGCAGGGACTTGCCGGCGCTGGCGGCATAGTGATAGCCAAGAGCATGTCGGCCGACATGTACACAGGCCGCGAACTTGCCAGCTTCATGGCTCTGCTCGGTGCCATCAACGGCATTGCACCAGTGTGCGCCCCGGTGGTCGGCGGACTTATGGCCGGCGTTACGTCGTGGACAGGCGTTTTTGCCGTAATTCTTGCCGTGGGACTTGTGCTCATGGTGTGCAGTATGTTTCTGCCTGAGACGCTGCAGCCTGCCAACCGCATACGGAAGAGCGTGATAAAGGTGTACGGCAATCTGTTCCGCGTGTTCCGCAACTCTCGCTTCACTCTTTCCGTCATGGCCGAGATGTCGTGCTTCTTTATGTTCTTCGCCTACATAGCATCTTCGCCGTTCATCATGCAGCAGGTGTATCATCTTTCGCCCCTCGGCTATAGCCTATGCTTCGGTCTGAACGCGCTCATGATAGGCGTTGGCGCCGCCATGGCCACGCGTTTCCGCAGTCAGGGCACATGCCTGCGCTTCGGCGGTCTGGGCATGCTTGCCGGCACGCTGCTGCTTGCGTTCCTGCTCAACACGGCCATGCCCCTCTGGATAGTCATGCTGGCATATATCTACACGCTGATATGCTTCGGACTGATGCAGCCGCCTTTGACGGCCATAGCCCTCGACAGCGAGCGCGACAATGCCGGTGCTGCCAGTGCCATCTTCGGTGCCTCCGGCTTTGTTGCCGGTGCCCTTTCGAGTCCGCTTGTAGGCATTGGCGACATAACCGTCACTTCGGGCCTCGTCATGGCATGCGGAGCAGTTGTATGCCTCCTGTTTATCCTGCCGCTGAGCAGCAAGTTGCGCGCCGTTGCGGCATAGGCGTGCTCCGTTGAGGATGATTCCTTCTTAATTGTGCCAGACTCTTGTTACAGAAAATAAAAACAGCGTGGAAACTGCCAAGACAGTTTCCACGCTGTTATGTTTTATAGTCGGGGTTATATTATCTTATAACTTTTTTTGCCGTCTTTCCGTTGGCGTACTTAATGATGTTTACACCCTTTTTCGGAGCAGTCAGTTTGCGTCCGTCAAGGCTGTAGTATGCAACAATGCTGCCGTTGTCTTCTGATACAGTTCCGCTTATCGATGTAACGTCTTCGTTTGTAAATTCGACGGTTATCGACGGGCCTGCAATTCCGTCAGAAGTGTCGTTGGCATCAGCGAGCTTCTTCACTGTATATGTTATGGTCATCAGCGAGCCGGGCTTTACGTTGGCTACAGGGTTGTCGCCAAAAAGATTATAGTTGGCGTCGAGTATCCATTCGTCCATGAACGGTTCAGTGTCGCCCATCATGGGTGATACGGCAGAGGTGTAGCTTCCGGCTTCAAGGTTAGGCGACTTGCAGTTGACGAAGCATATCTGATATGCAGTTCCTTCAGTCATCTCTTTTATGGTATAGTCAACTCTTGCGTAAACCGAGCCTTCCACGTTCTTTTTTACCGACAAGCCCGAATGAATCACAGGGCCGTAGAACGTATCGTTCTCAATGTTTGTACGTTTTATTGTAGTGCCGTCTTCTATTACATTTCCTTCGGCATCAATAAAAGAAAACGTGTTGTCAATCTGTGCGTTGGCAAACAGGCTTCCTGTCTATAAAGACAGTGCTAAGGTAAAAACTCTTCTCATATTTCTAAAGTTGGTTAATGTTTTTTGTTTATATTATATATGTTATTTTAAAATTAATGAAAAAATCTGTCGGGCTATTAACAGAAATTCATCTCTTAAATCACAGTTATAAATGTTTATCATAGCGTATTCTGCAAGATACACCGGCGTTTTTTCGTCTTTAACGATGAGTTTTTTGCTCATACGGAAGAGCTGTCGTATTTTAATATAATGTGTCCGATGTTCTATATTGTCGGTGCAAAGATATTAAAAAGAATGATATTGTGTATATGTGTCGTGTAATATTTTGATATTTATTATCCGTTAACGGTTTTATAATGATAATCTGTTGCGCTGTATTCTTTCAATATGCATAAATATTCATAGGTATATGAATATGTATTGTATATTTTTTTAGGGCCATATAGCTCAACAAATTGTCTTTATGTACGCATGTTTTGTGTGATTATAAGTGAAATGTATGTTTTTTGCTCATGTTTTAAAGTATGATGTAAAAATTTTTGATAATTATTTTTAGTATTATGCGACTTATTTTTATAATATTAGCACATATAGGTTAAAAACAGTATATAAATGTAAATATTTACCCGTGCCTTTTAACTTTTTATGTAATATTTTTTTATACTTTTTTTATTTTATGATAAAATTAAACTATGGTTATTTACGATAAATTTTTACTAAAAATAATTGTATTGCTTTTAATATATTACTTTTACGAATTTTAACCATAATGTTTGTTTTTGCTTTTGATGAATTTATACTTAATTGCTAATTTTGTGAACAATTAGATATTAAAGACACACATTCTCTATTAATTTATATATAAAATTCGGTTAAGTGTAATATTATGATAAAAGGTTCTACTTTTGTTATGGGGATGCTGATGCTCCCAATTTGTATGTCTGCACAGACAAAAATAGGTTACAGTAATGGTGACTTCGAACGTACAGACGGTGTAAGGCTCAATAGCAGCGAACAGCAGTCGGCTGCTATTAGGATACCTGTGTCAAAGTTGAAGACCTTGGCAGGTAAGAAAATTACAGGTGTCAGAGGCGTGTTCGGTACGAGAAATGTCGAGTCGGTTAAGTTCTTTATCACGGACAATCTTAACGGCACTCCTTTGTACGAGCAGGCTATTAGCGGAGTAAGTACAAGTTGGAAGAATTTTACTCTTGACACACCTTTTGAAATAACAGCAGATAAGGACCTTTATTTCGGTTTTACAGTTACGAGCACCACTAACTACAGACCTTTGGCTTTCGACCGCAGCTATGGAGAGAAAGGCTGTTCATACGGCGTAAATGAAGACGGAGAATGGGTGGATCTGTTCAGCAACAAGATGGGATGCTTTAACATTATGTTGCTTGTTGATGATGCACCGGCTTTTGTTGATGTGTCAGTGCGTCCTTTCGATGCTGATGGTTATTATAAGACTGAAAGCGAATATAAATTTCAGGGTCAGTTGTATAACTTCGGAAGTGAGACTGTGACAAGTTTTGACGTTCACTGCAAGTTTGACAATAAGGAGACAGAGACATTTACAGTAAGCGGAGTGTCGATACCCAATGCGTCAACATATAATTTTGATATTCCGAATATACTGACAGAGAGCCAGGGACGCAAGGTGGTCGAACTGTCTGTAGATAATATAAACGGCACGGCAGACACTGACGCCACGGATAACGAGTGCCAGAGTACGGTCTATTTCTATCCGGCTGACATTCAGCGCTCATATTTGCTTGAGAATTTCACTTCTCAGCTTTGCATCAACTGCCCTGACGGCCATGAAGTAATGGAAGCAACGCTCAAGGACCGCACCGAAAGCATAGTTCAGATCGGACACCATTCCGGCTATCAGCCTGATTCTTTCACGATGGAAGAGGATGATGCCTATGTTGACTTTTATAACAGCAGCTCAACGTTTGCTCCTGCTTTTATGCTTAACAGAGCTACGAATGAGAATATAAGTGCAGCTTCACCAGTGTTTAACGTAAGCCGTGTTTATATAAATGAGAGCATTGATAAACAGGCAACAATTCAGCCCTATGTTGAATTGCAGTTGAATACAGATTTTGACAAGAACACCAGTCTGCTTTCCGGTACGGTTAAGATAAAGACCTATGTAAAGCCGGCAGGAACAGATCCGAGACTTACATTGTGCATTGTTCAGAACTCAATTATGGGTATGCAGCAGAACGGAGGTTCGGCTTATATGCACAGACACGTGTTCAGAGGCTGTCTGAACGGTGCTTGGGGCGAGTCGGTTGCTCTTGAAGAAGGTAAGGAATTTACAAAAGAAATTTCATATACATTGCCTGACAGCATATTGTCTACATACTATGGCATAAACGTAAAGACACTGCCGGAACAGATGTATCTTGTTGCTATCGTAAGCAACTATAATCCTTCAGACGTTACAGACCGTAAGGTGTATAACTGTGCTGAAGTGAGATTTACAGACGGAGGTGCTGCCAGCGGCATTAGTGAAGTGGTGGAGAATAATGTCAGCGGACGCCTGTATGGCTCTTCAGACTGTGTTAAGGCAGACGGAAACTTCGACCGCATGTATGTATATGACATAAACGGAAAACTTGTGCGCAAGTGTGAAAATCCGGGTGAAACATTTACTCTCAGTCCTGGAATATATGTAACCAGGGCTGTCAGAGACGGCAAGACAGCTACGGCTAAATCAGTTATTGCCCGCTGAATAATGTAAAAATAAGTTTAGCATGAGTAGAATGTGGGGACTGGCATATGGCACCAGTCCCCGGTTCTACAAGCTATCACGCATGGTGTTGTGTGAAAACTTTGACGACTCTTAAACGTTGTTACTTAACATTTAATACTAGGGGTAAATCATTATATACTAATTTTTTTAACAATTAAAGCCTATGATTAAACATTACGCTGCTGCATTATTGGCGGCAATTACTGTAGGTGGAACTGCCTTTGCGCAGAGTCCGGATATGAAGTTGAGATGCGTAGAAAAATGGGGTGATGCTATGGGTGATGCCAAAGGTATCAGCACCAAGGCTGTAAGTTATTACAATTCAGACAATCAGATTGTTTCTGAAACAGACTATGGCGCTGATTATGTCACCGGTGAGTATCTTCCAAGCAGATTCACTGTCTATGAGTATAATGACAAGAAACAGCTTGTTAAGAAGTATTCTCAGCAATATGGATTGTATGACGGCGAGGATCTCGCCTTTAAGGCATCTGTCGACACTGTTTACTATTCGTATGACGATGCTGGCAGACTGATCTGTGAACAAGGAATTCAGTCAAAGGATTCTATTGTTTACGAGTATGACGATCAGGGCAACAAAGTGAGATATGCAAGATATTTGCCTGATTTCTACGGAACTGTAAACAACGGACAGCCTTATATTATGCAGGAGGAGAGATACAGCGACTTCGTTGCTCCTAACTGTCCGAGAAAAATAGTAGGTGACGGCAGATATGACAGCTATAAGGTTTCTTACGATGTTGCCTATGATGCTGACTTTAACATGATTTCCAAGAAAAAGTTCAACTCAAGCGATGTTCCGACGGAAAGCGAGTATTGGACATACAATAACGGACAACTGACCAACTATATTAAATATAAGGTTAGCAGCGTTGCCGGCGAGAACGATGAAACGACTTATGAGGAAACTCCTACCACTAAGACGGAATACACTGTAGTTGGCGAAGATCCTTTGCGTATAAAGGAGCAGGGTTATAGTTATAACAAGCAAAATTCAAGTTGGGGTACAAATGTTTATTATTATGTATCAGAATATTTTAAACCAGATGCAACTTCGGCTCCTGAGTTATCTGCTGAAAAAGTAACGGACAAACTTAATGCTGTTAAATTAACCTTCAATGCTGTGCCTTTGAGCGGTGTTCAGAACGTAGCTTATGACATTATGCGTCATGGAATAAAGGTTGCACGCCTGACATCTGCAGATGCGAAAGACGGTCAGATAACCTATACAGACGAGAATGTAAAGAATGGTTACTACGACTATTTTGTGCAGACTGTTGACGCTGATGCCGACACAAGTGGTGAAGAGGCACTTAATTCTTACGGATTTGGTATGAACTCTTCAAATCTTATCCGTGTTAACTTTGATACGGAGCTACCTGCTGTGACGAATATACATAAGGCATATGTAGATTATGTTGACGGCCAGTGCTTTGCTACGTTGAAATGGGATGAGCCCGCCAATAAGGATTATTATAAATTTGTCAAGTATAATGTGTTCGTTAAAGGCATGAAGATACAAGACAATCAGGGTGACACTCTTACCACTAACAGCTATAGAATAGCCATTGGATGGGGTTCTGAAGCTAATAATATCTCAAAGGATATTTATGTACAGGCTGTTTATGCCATAGGTAAGGTTAACAGTGATACTGTTACTATAGACAACAAGGCTTACAATCTGGATGGATATGTTGCCCGCTCAGTTGAGAAATGGGGCGATGTTATGGGTACAGCCAAAGGTATCAGCACTAAGGATGTAAGCTATTACAACTCAGACAATCTTATTATTTCTGCTGCCAATTATGGTGCTGATTATGTAACTGGCGAATTTGTTCCGAGCAGATTCAATATCTATGTTTATAATGATAAGAAGCAATTGGTTAAAATGTACTCACAGCAATATGGTCTGTATGATGGTGAGGACTTTGCTTTCAAGGCTTCTAACGACACTACATTCTATTCATATGACGATGCAGGAAGACTGGTTTGCGAGTATAACATGCAGAGCAAAGACTCTATCATATATGAATATGATGAAAACGGCAACAAGGTAAGATACGCCCGTTACAGACCAGATACTTATGGAACAATGAACGGCGGTAAACCTTATATCATGCAAGAAGAGAGCTACAGCGATTTTATTGCTCTCGACTGTCCTACAAAAGTTAAAGGCGACGGAAAATATGATAACTATAAGTTTACCATGGACGTTGTCTATGATGGTAGAAACAATGTGATTTCAAAGAAAAAGTATGATGTTAACGGCGTTCCTACACAGAGTGAATATTGGGACTATGTTGACGGCTTGCTTTCTACTTATATAACTTATGATATAAATGCTGAAGAAGGAGAAAATGGCGAAACCGTTTATGAGGAAATGCCAAACACTAAGACTGTATACACGCTTGAAAGCGCTGAACCTATGCGTATAAAGAATCAGGCATATACATATAATCCTTATGATTCAAACTGGGGCGAAAACGCTTATTATTATGTTACAGAGTACTATAAGCCGGAGAGCGAGACAGCTCCTAAGCTGGTAGCTGAGAAAGTTGCAGATAAAATTAATACTGTAAAACTTACGTTTGATGCAACAACAATAGAAGGTGTTCAGAATGTTGCTTATGACATTATGCGTCATGGTATCAAGATTGCCAGAGTAACTGCTGAAGACGCTGTTGACGGTATGATTACTTATACTGACGAGTATGTAAAGAATGGCGACTATGAATATTTTGTTCAGCCTGTTGACGCAGACGCAGACAAGAGCGGCGAAGAGCCTATGAATTCATATGGATATGGTATGAACGTATCTGATCTCGTGCGCGCTAATGTTTACACAGAGCTTCCTGCAGTTACAAACGTTCATGGTGTTGACGTTTCTTATGAAGCAGGAGAGTGCTTTGTTACAATAGAATGGGATGAGCCTGCAGACAAGGACAAGTATATGTTCGTTCAGTATAATGTATTTGTCAAGGGAATGAAGATTCAGGACAATTTCGAGAATCCTATTACAACCAACAGCTACAAGATGTCTATTGGCTGGGGTGACGAGAATACAGAATTGTCTTCAGACATCTATGTTCAGGCTGTATATGCCATAGGTAAGGCTAACAGTGATACAGTTACTATTTCTAACGATATAATTCCGTCTGCAATTGATGCTGTTAATGCAGGTCCTGATTTCAGCTATAACAATGGCATATTGACAGTTGCTGATGGTGCTACAATGGATGTCAGCTCAATCAACGGAACTGTAATAGCAGTAGGCCGCAAAGAACCTCTTGACCTTACAAGCAATCCTGCCGGTGTATACCTTGTTAAGGTAACCAAGAATGGTGTTTCTTCTGTATACAAAGTTGTTGCAGGCAGTAAGCACTAATGTAGATATGTCCAAGTATGCGCCATGAAAATGGTGCATACCTGGACTTTTTAAATCTAATACAGGCAACTACAATCATAATAAAGCGTATAAATAGTTTCTACATGAAAAGAGTACTTACAGGTGTAATGGCTGCTGCTCTCTCTGTTGTGGCTATGGGACAGTCAAAGGTCTATTTGTCCGAGAATTTCGACAATGGTATTCCTTCTGACTTTGTTACTATAGACCGTGACGAGAATCCAGTGGCTACGTTCTGTTATAAAAATGTTTCCATAAATCCAAGCTGGATAGCCAATGTCATAGATGTTAAAACAAATAAGGCTGCATTCAGCTTCACGCAAGGTAATTATAACTTCGCGCAGGAAAACTGGCTCATAACACCGCAAATTTCCATTGATTCTGACTCAGAGGCTTATCTCTGTTGGGACGGCAAGTCTGTGTATAATGATTACTTGGAAGACTATAAGGTAATGGTGTCTACAGGTAATGATGATACGGGCAGCTTTAAGGAACTTCTTAGTGTTAATGGGGAAAGCTATTTCTGGAAGACTCACACCGTGTCGCTTAAACAGTTTGCCGGTCAGAAAATATATATTGCTTTTGTGTGCACCAGCCTCAATAAGTATATCCTGGCTATCGACAATATGTATATAGGCGAACTTGATGGCTACAATTTTGATGTGAAAAATACATCAAGCCGATTCTCTGGAAATGTTGCTTCGGCTACAATCAGCGGTAAGGTGCGTAATATAGGCCGTACGGCAGACATCAAGTCAGTGGCATGTACCATTGGCGGTTCTGTCCTTTCTGAAGATGTAAATGTCTCAGACTTTGAGCCGGAGGAAGGGCTCGACTATAAATTTGACATTCCAATCACAGCAAACAGTGTTAACCGTTATGGCATCAGTTTGCGTATGGCAGATGGCACTGAACAGAAGGTTTATACTGACAGTGTGATCAGTTCTTATTTCCCGCGCACGCTTTTGCTCGAGGAGATTACTGGTGGCTGGTGCCCTAATTGTCCTGACGGCACTCTTTATCTTAATGAGGTCAAGGAGCGCATGGGCAGCGACGTCATAGTAGTGTCGATCCATATGAGTCCTGATCCTCTTATCTGTAATGAGTATGCAAATGGTATGATACGCTGGCTCTCAAGCCTGCCTTCTGTGATATACAATCGTGACTTCGATTACAAGAATACAGATATGTATCACACTGAAGGCTATCTTGAAAAGGCAATGCTTGAGCCTACAACAGCCATGGTCGCTGCTACGGCTGCTCTCGACGGCAATAAGGTGAATATGCATGCCAATGTCTCGTTTGCCGCAGATTATGATAATTCATCAGACAAATATAGGGTAGGCTTTGCCATTGTAGACAAAGAATATACTCAAGGCAATGTGGTTCAGCGCAACTCATGCACTCTGTTAAGCTCAGGCGAATATTATTATCTGCCTCAGGAGATTCCCGGATCGTTTGTTCGTTTCCACGACATGCCTATTGAAGGCAGCACAATCATTAACGGAGTGCCTAACAGCTTGCCTGCTGAAATAAAGTCTGGCGGTGAATACGGATGTGATTATCAGCTTACTTTGCCAGACCGCGTGTATGGCGTAGACAGTCTTTGTGTCGTTACAACGGTGTTTGACAGCCGTACAGGCGTGGTACTCAATGCTTCAAGTACAGACCTCGTTGTTGATGTTACGTCTGCTATAAATACTGTTGACGGAAACACTTTGAACGCACAAATTATCAGTTCTGATAATGGTGATGTCTGCATCATACTACCGGAAGCACAGCCTTCGTCGGTGCGTGTGGTAGGTATCGACGGCCGTGTTGTACGTGAGGCATCAGCCAATGGTTCAGACTGCTTAAGTGTAAACTGTCAGGGCCTCAAAGGATGCTATATCGTTCAGGTAATACAGAATGGAAGAAAAACAGTAAAGAAAATCATATTATAAATAACTAAAAAAATCAACATGAAAAAATTTTGCATTTCGGTTTGCCTTTCTTTGCTATGCATGAAAGGTCTCGCAGCCACTAAGCCTGTAATCTTGTACAGCGACCCGTATCAGTATGTAACGGCTCTTTCTGCCAACGGAAAGTGGGCTTGCGGTACTCTTAATGATGGCACAGGTTCACTTGTTGCATTTGTATGGAATCTTGAGTCAAACGAACTCAAGAGTCTTGGTACAGGTACCATTGCTTATGGCATTTCAAATAATGGTGTTGTGGTAGGTTCTTATCCCGACTCAGAGGCTTCAACCAATGGGGCAGAGGTTACTTCTGCAGGTTATTGGAGTGATGGCAAGTGGCATCATCTTGAGCTTCCGAATGGTTTGAAATATACCAATTCTGACGCCAGCAGTATAGCTAACTGTATCAGCCCTGACGGAAGGTTCATCGGTGGATCTATTTATTCTGCCACAGGTCTTTATTCTCCGGTTATATGGGATAATGGTAAGTTCGCGCGTGATCTGAGCGGCGGATATGCAGGTTCTGTATATGCTGTTACCGACGACGGATCCAAGGCCGGTGGATGGACTTATACTAAGGAGTCTGGCAGCACACGTATCACTGTTATGTGGGACGAAGAAGGCAATCGCCATTTCCTTACAGATAATATTTCTCATGGTTCTCCTTATTTTGCCATACAGAAGTTCTCAACCGACGGTAACATAGCTCTTTATGAACAAGGTCTGTATGACTTTACAACAGGAAAAACTACAACAATTTCTGCTATTAACCCTGACTTCTGGGGATTTGTTCTTTATGATTTCAGCGACAGCCTTTCTGTTGTTGGTTATGAGCAGACTGCCGATGGCGCTCAGTTCCCTGTTATCTATAAGGACGGCAAGACACAGAAGCTGGAAGACTATCTTATAGCTAAGGGCGTTGACTTTGCTGCAGATGGAATGATAGCTCCCCGTATTGACAGTGAGGGACAATATAATCTGATGATAGCCCGCTCTGTTTCAAAGAATGACAGTGTTTTCGCGTTTACTTTTGTTGATAACAACCAGAATCTGCGTTCTGCAGTTGTAAAACTCAATCAGAATTGTTCTAATCCGGAGCCTGTTGCTGTTCAGGGTGCAATGCTCGAAGGCCTTTCAACAGCCAAGATTACATGGAAGGCTCCTTTGCTGAACAGTGAAAACATTAAGGGCTATAATGTTTATCGCAACGGCGAGAAGGTGAATACATCACTGCTGACAACTGCAGAATACTATGATGCAAACCTCGCTGTTGGAGCATATCAGTATTACGTTACTGCTGAATACAACGACGGACAAGTTTCTGCAGCTTCAACTTCTGTTACTGTTAATGTAGAAGCAGATGGAGCTAATGCTCCTTATGCTTTGAGCGCACGTATGAAGAATGCAGAAAATGTGCTTCTCACATGGAATCGTCCGCAGAGCAATCTTCCTACAAAACAGTATTATGCTGCTGAAGACGAAGTTAGCGGATTTGGCGGCGGCAGCAACTCGTTCGAGTCAGCTATACGCTACAGCAAGTCTGAAATGCAGATGTATAAAGACTATAAGATTTCTGCTGTTAAGTTTGTTCCGAGAACCAAGATCAGCGGTTGGGATATCAACATATATAAAGATCAGGAGTTAGTTTATACACAGCATGTAGACCAGGAGCTGATTTATGGTCAGGAGAACACAGTTACTCTTACTAACCCTGTAAGCGTTCCTCAGGATGGCGATGTTTATATCGCTGTCAAGGCCACAGTTCCGTCTTCATTGAACAGCTCTGACGTTATTGGTATAATTTACGAGAAGTGCGTATCAGGCTATAGCGATATGGTTAGACTCGTGACAGAGAAAGAGTTCTATTCTCTTAATGAGGCTTCACAGTCTAGCATGGGCATTACATTCCCGGTTACATGGGCTATAGGAGCTACATTCATGGCTGATGACATGACAAACGACATTGATAATGTTGCGAACTATAACGTTTATCGTAATGATGAAAAGGTTGGAACATCTGAAACAACCAACTTCTTAAATGAGTCTGTACCTGCAGGCGATTATACTTATGCCGTAGAAGCTGTTTATGAAAATGGCAGCGTGTCTGAAAAAACAGCTCTCGACTTCACTGCTGTTACAAATAAGGCTGCATACAAGGCTGTAAATGACGTTGCCGTTTCAAACGGAGGCGACGCTACTACAGCTGTGTTCAATTGGCCTGTTCCGGTAGATAATGATGAAACTGTCATTGAGTACTGCGGCAAGAATCCGTCACCGGGTGCCATCGCTTCTGAGAGCACTAACTATGGATACATGGCTCTTACCAATTATTCTGGCGATAAGTTGTTAAGCTTTGGGAACTATGACGTTAAGGCTGTTCGTTTCTATCCTACAGCTGATGCAGACTTCACTGTAATAATTAGAAAAGACGGCGAGGAAATTGTAAATCAGTATGTTGAGAACTACAAACTCAATGAGTGGACCACAGTAACACTTGACGAGCCGTTTGTTATTGATGAGAACTCTTCTTATGACCTTATCATCGACTGCTTCGATGTTACTCCTAATGAGGCTCCTCTGGCTCTCGACGGCGAGACTCCTTTCACAGGCATTGCCAATATGTATTCTCTTGATGAGGGCGCAACATTCTCTTCTACCGGTTACGTAGGCAACTGGATGATGGGTCTTATTGCTACTGATCCTAATGCAAGTGAGCTTCCTGTTGAAGGTTACGACGTAAGAGTTGACGGTGTTAAGGCTAACGAGCAGACTCTCACAGAGCCTACATTTACCTATGCATTTGGCGAAGGTGCCGACATTAATGCTACACACAAGGTTAACGTTGACGTTTACTACAGCGTTGCAGGTAAGGTTGAAGGCGGTGCAGTGTTCTTTACTCTTGCTGCTGCTGCCGGCATTGGCGAGAATGTCATCAACGACATCAAGATCACACGTGACGGTGATAGCTATATACGTGTTGAGGGTGACGGCGTTCTTGGCGTAGACCTCTATTCTGTAAACGGAACACTTGTAAGCGGCACTGACACTAATGTTGTGAACATTTCTGGCGTTCAGGGCGGTGTTTACGTTCTGAAGGCTAAGACAGCCAACGGTGTAAAGAACTTCAAGGTTCGCGTTTCTAAATAATAATGTCTATGTTGTTGTCTGAGGCCTGACATGGTTTTAGACAACAACTGCATGATAAAAAGAAGGTGATTGACGGCATATTAATGTCGTTATCCTTATATAAAAGTTAACGGACAACAGCTTTATGTTTATTCTAAAGCTGTTGTCCGTTAACTTTTATATTATGTGATTACTGATTTTAACCCAAATCAGTCATTAGTATTCGGTCTGTATTTTTGCTTTATATTGAGCGGATTTTGGTTAGATTTTTCGCAGGTATAGCGGGCTATGTCAGGAAAAATCTGACAAAAGGACGCCAATAGAAACAAAAAGACCGGCTGAAATCATCAATGCACAAAATAGAAAAAGTAATATGCGGTCTAATTACCGATTGGGGTTTAATTGCCGTCAGACCTCATTCTGCAGCCTGTATTGATATGTTTTGCCGACGGTGGCATAGTTGATAGCCGGTCAATTTTGTGCTCTTTATATCGATTTTTTCAAAGTTCAGGCTGTGTTACATGGGCTATATTGTCTTCACACGCATTATTATGCATCCCGGTTCAGTCGATGTCTATAGTTTCGAGGTCGTCAGGTACAAAAATGTTGCCCTTGAAGCTCTGCGCCGCCTCGCGGGCATATTCGGTCCTGCGTGTGGCCAGTGTCTTGTCTTCGGTGTGGTATAGCAGCAGATTCTTCACGCCCAGCTCGGCTGCCACGGCTCCGGCGTCCCTGGCTGTGCTGTGAAACTTCTCGTAGGGCTTGAACACGTCGCGGTCCTTATACAGGCAGAATGCCTCGCACATGAGCCAGTCGGCACCGCGCGCAATGGGGTAGTTGGCCCTGTTGCACGGCTCGTCGCCCATGCACACCAGCGTGGCTCCTCCAGGCATTATGGCACGAAAGCCAAACTGCTTTTCCTTGTCCGACAGCACGTCGAAGCACTGCATGCTGATGTCGTCGGCCTGAAATTCGTCGCCGCTCAGCTTCTCGCACAGTATGATGCGGCTGCCGAACAGCGCGTTATAGTTCTTGTGCAGCGTCATGAGGCATATCTGCTTTAGCGTGCTTATCACCTTGTCATTGCCGTATACGTTCAGGTTGCCCTTATATTCGCCGCCGAGAATCCTGTGCATAATCATTCTCACCACCCACACGGCGCCCAGTATGTGGTCGGTGTGAGCGTGCGTTATGAACATGTGGTGTATGTCCGTAAGGTTTATGCCCGCCTTTTCTATCTGCGACATTATGCCGTTGCCGCCTCCTGCGTCCACGAGCAGTGCTGTGTCGGCTGTCTTCAGGAAGAAGCATGTGTTATAGCATCTTGTAACTCCTGCGCTGCCTGTGCCCAGCATTATTATCTTGTTGTGGCTGTTGTTCATGTGGTGTATTGTCTGCAAGGTGTAGCCGTTGCGGCTGAAAGTGATGAATTATACAAAAACAAAAAAGGAGTTACCGAAGCAACTCCTTTTTGCGCTTCAAGATGGGCTTGAACCAACGACCCCCTGATTAACAGTCAGGTGCTCTAACCAACTGAGCTATTGAAGCATGTGACGCATTTCCTTTCAAATGCGATGCAAAGGTAAGAAGATTTTTTGAAACCTCCAAACTTTTTTGGCAAAAAATTCAATTTTAGACTAAAATAAAATAAATTTTCCCCGAAAAGTGGTGTTTTCACCATATATATATGTAACTTTGCATAAGTCAATACGGCTGCTGAGACCATGCCTTAGGCTCATGCTTTTTGGCCTGTGTCCGGCCGGCTGCCGCTTAGGGCACGTGCGCATGCTTTTGCTGCCGGTGGAGGCGGCTGTGGGCATTGCCGGCAACAGGGCTGAGGCCTCTCGCGTTGACGCTTTGCGGCCGTATGGGGCATGAATTTGCTTTGCAACAAGAAAAAGAAACAATAAGAACATAAGATGAGAATAAGACTATTTCAGCTTGCGGTGCTGCTCATGCTGCCTTTCATGGCGGCGTCGGCCCAGGAAAGCAAGAGCCACAACTTCGACGTGGCCAAAAACATGCAGGTGTTCAACGAGATTTACAGCTATCTCGACCTGATGTATGTAGACACGCTCAACGCCGACGAGGTGGTGGGCACGGCCATCAACTCGATGCTGCGCTCGCTCGACCCCTACACCGTCTACTATCCCGAGGACAAGGTGAACGACCTTAAGACGATGATAACCGGCCGCTATGTGGGCATAGGAGCCGTGATACGCTACAACCAGAAGCTGAAGCGCGTGGTCATCGACGAGCCTTATGCAGGCAACCCGGCTGCCGAGGTGGGCCTGAAGAAGGGCGACATCATCCTGAGCATCGACGACTCTGTAATGACCGACAAGGACGTGAGCTACGTAAGTTCGCATCTGCGCGGCGACGCCGGCACGACGTTCGTGCTGAAGGTGAAGCGCCCCAGCACGGGCAAGAACATGGAGTTCAGAATAACGCGCCGCTCTGTCAACATGCCTTCAATTCCTTACTATGGCCTGCGCCCCGACAGCATAGGCTATCTCAATCTGAGCAGCTTCACCGAAGACTGCTCAAAGGATGTGCGCAAGGCGTTCATCGAGATGAAGAAGCAGGGCATGAAGGGCCTCGTGCTCGACCTGCGCGGCAACGGCGGCGGCTCTCTCTCAGAGGCTGTCAACATTGTCAACATGTTTGTGCCGAAGGACATCACTCTGGTGAAGACGCGCGGCAAGCTGAAGCGTGCCAACTATGACTATAAGACCACCGTTGAGCCTATCGACACGGTTATGCCCGTTGTGGTGCTAGTCAACGGCGAGTCGGCCAGCGCCAGCGAGATTACCAGCGGAAGTCTGCAGGACCTCGACCGCGCCGTAATCATGGGAACGCGCACCTACGGCAAGGGCCTCGTGCAGTTGCCTGTTGACATATCATACAACGGACAGCTGAAGCTGACCACAAGCAAATATTATATTCCGAGCGGACGCTGCATACAGGCAATAAACTATAAGCACGCGCGCGGCGGATATACCGAGCACATACCCGACAGTCTGACCAAGGTGTTCTATACGGCAGGCGG
>UMCP01084775.1_pt1 | contig 17233 bp, 15 predicted proteins | sample 1964261 | NCBI WGS metagenome assembly UMCP01 (sample SAMEA4835971, study PRJEB28245) | human gut metagenome | biome: gut microbiome; material: fecal sample | place: Denmark | collected 2008
ACCCCCATTTTTCTCACGACACTCTTGCTATTGTCCATAATGGAATCATTGAAAATTACAAAGAACTCAAAAATTCTTTAGTTGAGAAAGGTTATAAATTTGAAAGCGACACTGACACAGAAGTTGTAGTTCATCTAATTCATTCTTTTTATGAAGGTGATCTTTTTTCTGCTTTTAAAAATGCGGTTCCTTTATTAAAAGGTGCGTTTGCTATTGCGGTGATGTCCAAAAATGAACCAGAAAAGTTGGTTGCGGCTAAAAAGGGCGCCCCATTGGTTCTAGGCATAGGAGAAAAAGAAAATTTTCTTGCTTCCGATCCATTAGCATTATCAGGCGTTACAGATAAATTTGTATATTTTGAAAACGGGGATATCGCGGAGATCACCCAGGATCACTATCAAATTTATAGTTTTGACGTTGACGGCTACAAAAGCGTTCAAAGGACTATTCTAACCATAGAGACAAAAGTTCATGATCTTTCCTTAGGTAAATATTCTCACTACATGGAGAAAGAAATTTACGAACAGCCCGAAGCAGTCAGACGCACTATTGAGTCCCTAGCAGGTTTTGCTCCACAAGCTTTTGGTTTCAATGCTCCAGAGTATTTTAATAAATTAAAGAGGGTATTGATTCTCGCGTGCGGGACGAGCTATTACGCTGGCATGGTAGCAAAGTATTGGTTAGAGAAAATAGCAAAAGTTCCTTGCGATATAGAAATTGCAAGTGAATACCGTTATAGGTTGAGTGTTTCAGATCCTGATACTTTAGTTGTAGTGATTTCTCAGTCTGGCGAAACCGCTGACACTCTAGCTGCATTACAGTATGCTAAAGAGCAAGGCATGAGTATGACTCTTTCCATTTGCAATGTAGAGACAAGTTCGATGGTGAAAGAAACGGGGGCGCATTTTATTACAAAGGCTGGACCAGAAATTGGAGTTGCTTCGACCAAAGCTTTTACGACCCAGTTAATTGCATTATTTGGATTGGCAGCGGCTATCGGGAAGACTAAATTTGCTTTGGACACCCAAGAGTTGTCGGCCCAACTAAGTAAATTTCATGAAGTTTTAGAAAAAACCCTTTCTTTGAAAGGAAGTTTATCTAAATGGGCAGAAGAGCTGATGGATGCTAGTGATTCTATTTTTTTAGGGCGTGGTCACTTGTTTCCCATTGCTTTGGAAGGAGCCTTGAAACTAAAAGAAATTTCTTATATTCATGCTGAAGGCTACCCTGCCGGAGAACTTAAGCATGGACCATTAGCGTTAGTAGATAACAAATTACCTGTTTTTGTAGTTGCTCCATTTAATAGTTTGATTGATAAAGTTAAAAGTAACATTCAAGAGGTGAGGGCTAGGCAAGGTAAGGTTTTCGTTTTGTCTAATGATTCCTCTCTTGAAAGCGACATTGACAAAGGCTTAAGCGTTATCAAAATGCCTGTCGTACCGGAAGTGTTAGAGCCGGTGGCGTATGCGATTCCACTGCAATTATTGGCTTACCTTACTGCAACACTTAAGGGTACAGACGTTGATAAACCCAGAAACTTAGCAAAAAGTGTCACGGTCGAATGAGATTACTTGTCTAAAAAATACATCCTGTGGGCGGACAATAAAGTCTTAAACTGAACAAAATAGATCTAAACTATGACAATAAAGTCTTAAACTAGACAGAATAGTTGTAAACTGAAATCAGTCCAGTTATGCTGTGAAAAAGCATACTGGACTTTTGTTATGGCTAAAGCAAACTCTTCATTTTCTGAAGTGCAAATTGCCCGTCGTATTAAAGAGGGGCGTGGCCAAGGGCATGGTAAAGACTATATTCCATGGCTAACAGTACAAGAAGTTCCTTCTTCAGGTCGTTCCCACCGTATTTATTCTCATAAGACGGGACGAGTCCATCATTTGCTATCTGACTTAGAGCTTGCTGTTTTTCTCAGTCTTGAGTGGGAGAGCAGCGTGCTAGATATACGCGAGCAGTTCCCCTTATTACCTAGTGATACCAGGCAGATTGCAATAGATAGTGGTATTAAGCATCCTGTTATTCGTGGTGTAGATCAGGTTATGTCTACTGATTTTTTAGTGGACTGCAAAGATGGTCCTTTTGAGCAGTTTGCTATTCAAGTCAAACCTGCAGCAGCCTTACAAGACGAGCGTACCTTAGAAAAACTAGAACTAGAGCGTCGCTATTGGCAGCAAAAGCAAATTCCTTGGTTCATTTTTACTGATAAAGAAATAAATCCCGTAGTAAAAGAAAATATTGAATGGCTTTATTCAGTGAAAACAGAAGAAGTTTCTGCGGAGCTTTTAGCACAACTATCCCCATTGGCCCATATCCTGCAAGAAAAAGGAGATGAAAACATTATCAATGTCTGTAAGCAGGTTGATATTGCTTATGATTTGGAGTTAGGCAAAACATTGAGTGAGATACGAGCCTTAACCGCAAATGGTTTTATTAAGTTCAATATTTATAAGTCTTTCAGGGCAAATAAGTGTGCAGATCTCTGTATTAGCCAAGTAGTGAATATGGAGGAGTTGCGCTATGTGGCAAATTAATGAGGTTGTGCTATTTGATAATGATCCGTATCGCATTTTGGCTATAGAGGATGGCCAAGTTGTCTGGATGCAAATAAGCGCTGATAAAGGAGTTCCACAAGCTAGGGCTGAGTTGTTGCTAATGCAGTATTTAGATGAAGGCCGCTTAGTTAGAACTGATGACCCTTATGTACATCTTGATTTAGAAGAGCCGTCTGTAGATTCTGTCAGCTTCCAGAAGCGCGAGGAGGATTATCGAAAAATTCTTCCTATTATTAATAGTAAGGATCGTTTCGACCCTAAAGTCAGAAGCGAACTCGTTGAGCATGTGGTCCAAGAACATAAGGTTACTAAGGCTACAGTTTATAAGTTGTTACGCCGTTACTGGCAGCGTGGTCAAACGCCTAATGCATTAATTCCTGACTACAAAAACAGCGGTGCACCAGGGGAAAGACGTTCAGCGACAGGAACAGCAAAGATTGGCCGAGCCAGAGAATATGGTAAGGGTGAAGGAACCAAGGTAACGCCCGAGATTGAACGCCTTTTTAGGTTGACCATAGAAAAGCACCTGTTAAATCAAAAAGGTACAAAGACCACCGTTGCCTATAGACGATTTGTGGACTTGTTTGCTCAGTATTTTCCTCGCATTCCCCAAGAGGATTACCCAACACTACGTCAGTTTCGTTATTTTTATGATCGAGAATACCCTAAAGCTCAGCGCTTAAAGTCTAGAGTTAAAGCAGGGGTATATAAAAAAGACGTACGACCCTTAAGTAGTACAGCCACTTCTCAGGCGTTAGGCCCTGGGAGTCGTTATGAGATTGATGCCACGATTGCTGATATTTATTTAGTGGATCATCATGATCGCCAAAAAATCATAGGAAGACCAACGCTTTACATTGTGATTGATGTGTTTAGTCGGATGATCACGGGCTTTTATATCGGCTTTGAAAATCCGTCTTATGTGGTGGCGATGCAGGCTTTTGTAAATGCTTGCTCTGACAAAACGGCCATTTGTGCCCAGCATGATATTGAGATTAGTAGCTCAGACTGGCCGTGTGTAGGTTTGCCAGATGTGTTGCTAGCGGACCGTGGCGAATTAATGAGTCATCAGGTCGAAGCCTTAGTTTCTAGTTTTAATGTGCGAGTGGAAAGTGCTCCACCTAGACGTGGCGATGCTAAAGGCATAGTGGAAAGCACTTTTAGAACACTACAAGCCGAGTTTAAGTCCTTTGCACCTGGCATTGTAGAGGGCAGTCGGATCAAAAGCCATGGTGAAACAGACTATAGGTTAGATGCATCTCTGTCGGTATTTGAGTTCACACAAATTATTTTGCGTACGATCTTATTCAGAAATAACCATCTGGTGATGGATAAATACGATCGAGATGCTGATTTTCCTACAGATTTACCGTCTATTCCTGTCCAGCTATGGCAATGGGGTATGCAGCATCGTACAGGTAGTTTAAGGGCTGTGGAGCAAGAGCAGTTGCGAGTAGCGTTACTGCCTCGCCGAAAGGTCTCTATTTCTTCATTTGGCGTTAATTTGTGGGGTTTGTATTACTCGGGGTCAGAGATTCTGCGTGAGGGTTGGTTGCAGCGGAGCACTGATATAGCTAGACCTCAACATTTAGAAGCGGCTTATGACCCAGTGCTGGTTGATACGATTTATTTGTTTCCGCAAGTTGGCAGCCGTGTATTTTGGCGCTGTAATCTGACGGAACGTAGTCGGCAGTTTAAAGGTCTCTCATTTTGGGAGGTTTGGGATATACAAGCACAAGAAAAACACAATAAAGCCAATGCGAAGCAGGATGAGTTAACTAAACGCAGGGAGCTTGAGGCGTTTATTCAGCAAACCATTCAGAAAGCGAATAAGTTAACGCCCAGTACTACTGAGCCCAAATCAACACGCATTAAGCAGATTAAAACTAATAAAAAAGAAGCCGTGACCTCGGAGCGTAAAAAACGTGCGGAGCATTTGAAGCCAAGCTCTTCAGGTGATGAGGCTAAAGTTATTCCTTTCAACGCAGTGGAAGCGGATGATCAAGAAGATTACAGCCTACCCACATACGTGCCTGAATTATTTCAGGATCCACCAGAAAAGGATGAGTCATGAGTGCTACCCGGATTCAAGCAGTTTATCGTGATACGGGGGTAGAGGCTTATCGTGATAATCCTTTTATCGAGGCCTTACCACCATTACAAGAGTCAGTGAATAGTGCTGCATCACTGAAATCCTCTTTACAGCTTACTTCCTCTGACTTGCAAAAGTCCCGTGTTATCAGAGCTCATACCATTTGTCGTATTCCAGATGACTATTTTCAGCCATTAGGTACGCATTTGCTACTAAGTGAGCGTATTTCGGTCATGATTCGAGGTGGCTACGTAGGCAGAAATCCTAAAACAGGAGATTTACAAAAGCATTTACAAAATGGTTATGAGCGTGTTCAAACGGGAGAGTTGGAGACATTTCGCTTTGAGGAGGCACGATCTACGGCACAAAGCTTATTGTTAATTGGTTGTTCTGGTAGTGGGAAGACGACCTCTCTTCATCGTATTCTAGCCACGTATCCTCAGGTGATTTACCATCGTGAACTCAATGTAGAGCAGGTGGTGTATTTGAAAATAGACTGCTCGCATAATGGTTCGCTAAAAGAAATCTGCTTGAATTTTTTCAGAGCGTTGGATCGAGCCTTGGGCTCGAACTATGAGCGTCGTTATGGCTTAAAACGTCATGGTATAGAAACCATGTTGGCTTTGATGTCGCAAATAGCCAATGCACATGCTTTAGGGTTGTTGGTTATTGATGAAATTCAGCATTTAAGCCGCTCTCGTTCGGGTGGATCTCAAGAGATGCTGAACTTTTTTGTGACGATGGTGAATATTATTGGCGTACCAGTGATGTTGATTGGTACCCCTAAAGCACGAGAGATTTTTGAGGCTGATTTGCGGTCTGCACGTAGAGGGGCAGGGTTTGGAGCTATATTCTGGGATCCTATACAACAAACGCAACGTGGAAAGCCCAATCAAGAGTGGATCGCTTTTACGGATAATCTTTGGCAATTACAGCTTTTACAACGCAAAGATGCGCTGTTATCGGATGAGGTCCGTGATGTGTGGTATGAGCTAAGCCAAGGAGTGATGGACATTGTAGTAAAACTTTTTGTACTCGCTCAGCTCCGTGCGCTAGCTTTAGGCAATGAGCGTATTACCGCTGGTTTATTGCGGCAAGTGTATCAAGATGAGTTAAAGCCTGTGCACCCCATGCTAGAGGCATTACGCTCGGGTATCCCAGAACGCATTGCTCGTTATTCTGATCTAGTCGTTCCCGAGATTGATAAACGGTTAATCCAACTTCAGCTAGATATCGCAGCGATACAAGAACAAACACCAGAAGAAAAAGCCCTTCAAGAGTTAGATACCGAAGATCAGCGTCATTTATATCTGATGCTGAAAGAGGATTACGATTCAAGCCTGTTAATTCCCACTATTAAAAAAGCGTTTAGCCAGAATCCAACGATGACAAGACAAAAGTTACTGCCTCTTGTTTTGCAGTGGTTGATGGAAGGCGAAACGGTAGTGTCAGAACTAGAAAAGCCCTCCAAGAGTAAAAAGGTTTCGGCTATAAAGGTAGTCAAGCCCAGCGACTGGGATAGCTTGCCTGATACGGATTTACGTTATATCTATTCACAACGCCAACCTGAAAAAACCATGCATGAACGGTTAAAAGGGAAAGGGGTAATAGTGGATATGGCGAGCTTATTTAAACAAGCAGGTTAGCCATGAGAAACTTTCCTGTTCCGTACTCGAATGAGCTGATTTATAGCACTATTGCACGGGCAGGCGTTTATCAAGGGATTGTTAGTCCTAAGCAGCTGTTGGATGAGGTGTATGGCAACCGCAAGGTGGTCGCTACCTTAGGTCTGCCCTCGCATTTAGGTGTGATAGCAAGACATCTACATCAAACAGGACGTTACGCTGTTCAGCAGCTTATTTATGAGCATACCTTATTCCCTTTATATGCTCCGTTTGTAGGCAAGGAGCGCCGAGACGAAGCTATTCGGTTAATGGAGTACCAAGCGCAAGGTGCGGTGCATTTAATGCTAGGAGTCGCTGCTTCTAGAGTTAAGAGCGATAACCGCTTTAGATACTGCCCTGATTGCGTTGCTCTTCAGCTAAATAGGTATGGGGAAGCCTTTTGGCAACGAGATTGGTATTTGCCCGCTTTGCCATATTGTCCAAAACACGGTGCTTTAGTCTTCTTTGATAGAGCTGTAGATGATCACCGACATCAATTTTGGGCTTTGGGTCATACTGAGCTGCTTTCAGACTACCCCAAAGACTCCCTATCTCAATTAACAGCACTAGCTGCTTATATAGCCCCTCTGTTAGATGCTCCACGAGCGCAAGAGCTTTCCCCAAGCCTTGAGCAGTGGACGCTGTTTTATCAGCGCTTAGCGCAGGATCTAGGGCTAACCAAAAGCAAGCACATTCGTCATGACTTGGTGGCGGAGAGAGTGAGGCAGACTTTTAGTGATGAGGCACTAGAGAAACTGGATTTAAAGTTGGCAGAGAACAAGGACACGTGTTGGCTGAAAAGTATATTCCGTAAGCATAGAAAAGCCTTTAGTTATTTACAGCATAGTATTGTGTGGCAAGCCTTATTGCCAAAACTAACGGTTATAGAAGCGCTACAGCAGGCAAGTGCTCTTACTGAGCACTCTATAACGACAAGACCTGTTAGCCAGTCTGTGCAACCTAACTCTGAAGATTTATCTGTTAAGCATAAAGACTGGCAGCAACTAGTGCATAAATACCAAGGAATTAAGGCGGCAAGACAGTCTTTAGAGGGTGGGGTGCTATACGCTTGGCTTTACCGACATGACAGGGATTGGCTAGTTCACTGGAATCAACAGCATCAACAAGAGCGTCTGGCACCCGCCCCTAGAGTTGATTGGAACCAAAGAGATCGAATTGCTGTACGACAACTATTAAGAATCATAAAGCGTCTAGATAGTAGCCTTGATCACCCAAGAGCGACATCGAGCTGGCTGTTAAAGCAAACTCCTAACGGAACCTCTCTTGCAAAAAATCTACAGAAACTGCCTTTGGTAGCGCTTTGCTTAAAGCGTTACTCAGAGAGTGTGGAAGATTATCAAATTAGACGGATTAGCCAAGCTTTTATTAAGCTTAAACAGGAAGATGTTGAGCTTAGGCGCTGGCGATTATTAAGAAGTGCAACGTTATCTAAAGAGCGGATAACTGAGGAAGCACAAAGATTCTTGGAAATGGTTTATGGGGAAGAGTGAGTGGTTAGGCTAGCTACATTTAATGACAATGTGCAGGTTGTACATATTGGTCATTTATTCCGTAACTCGGGTCATAAGGAGTGGCGTATTTTTGTTTGGTTTAATCCAATGCAAGAACGGAAATGGACTCGATTTACTCATTTGCCTTTATTAAGTCGAGCTAAGGTGGTTAACAGTACAACAAAGCAAATAAATAAGGCGGATCGTGTGATTGAGTTTGAAGCATCGGATCTTCAACGAGCCAAAATAATCGATTTTCCTAATCTCTCGTCCTTTGCTTCCGTACGCAACAAGGATGGAGCGCAGAGTTCATTTATTTACGAAGCTGAAACACCATATAGCAAGACTCGTTATCACATCCCACAGTTAGAGCTAGCTCGGTCATTATTTTTAATTAACTCCTATTTCTGTCGAAGCTGTTTGAGCAGTACCGCTTTACAGCAAGAGTTCGACGTTCAGTATGAGGTTGAGCGAGATCATTTAGAGATAAGGATCTTACCCAGTTCATCGTTTCCTAAAGGGGCGTTAGAGCAGTCGGCCGTAGTGCAGCTTTTGGTTTGGTTGTTTTCGGATCAAGATGTTATGGATTCGTATGAAAGTATTTTTAGGCACTATCAACAAAATAGAGAAATTAAGAACGGCGTTGAAAGCTGGTGCTTTAGCTTTGACCCTCCGCCCATGCAGGGTTGGAAATTACATGTAAAAGGACGTTCTTCTAACGAGGATAAGGATTATTTAGTTGAGGAAATAGTAGGTTTAGAAATCAACGCTATGCTTCCTAGCACAACAGCTATTAGCCATGCCTCTTTTCAGGAAAAGGAGGCAGGTGATGGTAGTACGCAGCACATAGCGGTTTCAACAGAGTCAGTTGTTGATGATGAGCATCTACAGTTGGACGATGAGGAAACAGCCAATATAGACACAGACACACGAGTCATAGAGGCTGAGCCGACATGGATAAGTTTTAGTAGACCTAGTCGAATTGAAAAATCTCGCAGGGCAAGAAAAAGTAGCCAAACTATTTTAGAAAAAGAAGAAGCAACAACAAGTGAAAATAGTAATTTGGTTAGTACTGATGAGCCACACTTAGGTGGTGTCCTAGCAGCGGCAGATGTGGGTGGGAAGCAGGATGCAACCAATTACAACTCTATTTTTGCTAATCGATTTGCTGCTTTTGATGAGCTACTTTCAATTCTAAAAACTAAATTTGCATGTCGGGTGCTTTTTGAAGAAACCTTGGTTTTGCCAAAAGTTGGGCGTAGCCGATTACATCTGTGTAAAGATGGCTCACCAAGAGTGATTAAAGCCGTTGGGGTGCAACGTAATGGCAGTGAATTTGTATTGCTAGAGGTGGATGCATCGGATGGGGTGAAAATGCTTTCTACCAAAGTGTTGAGTGGCGTTGATAGCGAAACATGGCGGAATGATTTTGAAAAGATACGGCGTGGAGTGGTGAAGAGCTCATTGAATTGGCCAAATAGTTTGTTTGATCAATTATATGGACAAGACGGGCATAGAGGGGTGAATCATCCAAAGGGGTTGGGGGAGCTGCAAGTATCGAGAGAGGATATGGAAGGGTGGGCTGAGAGAGTGGTTAGAGAGCAATTTACGCATTAAAGGAATGACTGAAAGAGCCTGTAAACCCTTTTGTGTAAGTGCTTTTGCCGGTCAGTTAAAGGTGGCCATTTAAACGGTCACCAAATTCGATCATAAAACGGTTCATGGCCGGCTTCCAGTTGCGGATCGGCATCGTCCATTTCTTGGTCGCCGCCTGGATAGCCAGGTACACCACCTTCATCGCTGATTCGTCCGTAGGGAACACCTTGAGTTCATATTAATGGAATTTTCTACAAATAGCCTCCGTGGTTTTGAGGGGGGATTACAGACGATCCATAGTAGTAATCCAATGAGTTCTTGAGCGCGGCGACATGTTTGGACGCCTTGGCAAAAATTAGAGCCTGCTTGAAGTGCAGGCGAGCACGTGCTTGGACGATTGATCCATTCGCGGTCAAAAACTCAATCTTGGATGACAGCGTGTCAGGAAATCCAATATCGAAGTCCCGCCCCGTGTCAAAGTAGGGCATTTCATGATCAAAGGACGAAGCTTCCCAGGCCACTTCCCTAATATTCCAGCCGCTAGAAACAAGATTTCGTACGACTTCATCAACTTTTTTGCTTTCCAACTTGTCACAAAGTGCATAGGCAAGAGCTTTGGCGGCAGACACGTGCGTTTCCTCTTAAACATAGGTCGAACGGATACCCGAGGCAAAGCGGAGCATTAGTCCCAAAGCATCTCCGGTAGATCCGGAGGCTCCATACTGAAGGCATGGCATCTTGGGCATTGATATTTGAAACTTCTCTCTAGATAGCAGGGATTTCTTGGCCTTGCCTCATGCTGATAGCTTGTAAATATCACACGATCCTTAGCCCCACAAAGTGAGCATACTCCGTAGCTTTCATTTATAGAAATCGTCGTTAGATTGTCGCAGCATGTGCACGTTCCGACTATTTGCTCAGGAAGCATCGCCATACCTTGGCCTAGGTAAAGAAGATCAGACTCGTAGCCACATCGGTGGCAACTGAGCTTGTACGCAATGCCCATCTGGTTGTCTCACCTGAATCGTAACGTCAGAGCTATTCATCCATCCATTCGGCATCAATGTATGCCACTAAGCCGACCAGCTGACCGTTTGGACTGAAGTATGTTGCCTGCACCCCACTTGACATCTCATCAATACCACCGCACTGCGCTAGGCGCCGGTCCCACTTGCCCACAGAAGCGTCAGGATCGGCTGAGTTCCCCAAGACCCTTGTGAGCCATGCCTCCTTTAACTCAACCTCTCGAATGATTGCGTCGGCCAGCTCCTCCGCGTTATCTAGTTCGACATAGTCTGGAATTCGGACGTACGTTCTGAACACAGCTGGATACTTACTTGGGCGATTGTCATACATGACATCAACAATGTACCCGTTTGTGTAACCGTCTCTTGGAGGTTCGTATGACACTAGTGGTTCCCCTCAGCTTGCGACTAGATGTTGAGGCCTAACATTTTATTAGAGAGCAGGCTAGTTGCTTAGATACATGATCTTCAGGCCGTTATCTGTCAGGGCAAGCGAAAATTGGCCATTTATGACGACCAATGCCCCGCAGAAGCTCCCATCTTTGCCGCCATAGACGCCGCGCCCCCCTTTTGGGGTGTAGAACATCCTTTTGCCAGATGTGGAAAAGAAGTTCGTTGTCCCATTGTTGGCAATGACGTAGTAGCCGGCGAAAGTGCGAGACCCATTTGCGCTATATATAAGCCTACGATTTCCGTTGCGACTATTGTCGTAATTGGATGAACTATTATCGTAGTTGCTCTCAGAGTTGTCGTAATTTGATGGACTATTGTCGTAATTGCTTATGGAGTTGTCGTAGTTGCTTGGAGAAATGTCGTAGTTGGATGGGGAGTAGTCATAGGGAAGACGAGCTTCATCCACTAAAACAATTGGCAGGTCAGCAAGTGCCTGCCCCGATGCCATCGCAAGTACGAGGCTTAGAACCACCTTCAACAGATCGCGCATAGTCTTCCCCAGCTCTCTAACGCTTGAGTTAAGCCGCGCCGCGAAGCGGCGTCGGCTTGAACGAATTGTTAGACATTATTTGCCGACTACCTTGGTGATCTCGCCTTTCACGTAGTGAACAAATTCTTCCAACTGATCTGCGCGCGAGGCCAAGCGATCTTCTTGTCCAAGATAAGCCTGCCTAGCTTCAAGTATGACGGGCTGATACTGGGCCGGCAGGCGCTCCATTGCCCAGTCGGCAGCGACATCCTTCGGCGCGATTTTGCCGGTTACTGCGCTGTACCAAATGCGGGACAACGTAAGCACTACATTTCGCTCATCGCCAGCCCAGTCGGGCGGCGAGTTCCATAGCGTTAAGGTTTCATTTAGCGCCTCAAATAGATCCTGTTCAGGAACCGGATCAAAGAGTTCCTCCGCCGCTGGACCTACCAAGGCAACGCTATGTTCTCTTGCTTTTGTCAGCAAGATAGCCAGATCAATGTCGATCGTGGCTGGCTCGAAGATACCTGCAAGAATGTCATTGCGCTGCCATTCTCCAAATTGCAGTTCGCGCTTAGCTGGATAACGCCACGGAATGATGTCGTCGTGCACAACAATGGTGACTTCTACAGCGCGGAGAATCTCGCTCTCTCCAGGGGAAGCCGAAGTTTCCAAAAGGTCGTTGATCAAAGCTCGCCGCGTTGTTTCATCAAGCCTTACGGTCACCGTAACCAGCAAATCAATATCACTGTGTGGCTTCAGGCCGCCATCCACTGCGGAGCCGTACAAATGTACGGCCAGCAACGTCGGTTCGAGATGGCGCTCGATGACGCCAACTACCTCTGATAGTTGAGTCGATACTTCGGCGATCACCGCTTCCCTCATGATGTTTAACTCCTGAATTAAGCCGCGCCGCGAAGCGGTGTCGGCTTGAATGAATTGTTAGGCGTCATCCTGTGCTCCCGAGAACCAGTACCAGTACATCGCTGTTTCGTTCGAGACTTGAGGTCTAGTTTTATACGTGAACAGGTCAATGCCGCCGAGAGTAAAGCCACATTTTGCGTACAAATTGCAGGCAGGTACATTGTTCGTTTGTGTCTCTAATCGTATGCCAAGGAGCTGTCTGCTTAGTGCCCACTTTTTCGCAAATTCGATGAGACTGTGCGCGACTCCTTTGCCTCGGTGCGTGTGCGACACAACAATGTGTTCGATAGAGGCTAGATCGTTCCATGTTGAGTTGAGTTCAATCTTCCCGACAAGCTCTTGGTCGATGAATGCGCCATAGCAAGCAGAGTCTTCATCAGAGTCATCATCCGAGATGTAATCCTTCCGGTAGGGGCTCACACTTCTGGTAGATAGTTCAAAGCCTTGGTCGGATAGGTGCACATCGAACACTTCACGAACAATGAAATGGTTCTCAGCATCCAATGTTTCCGCCACCTGCTCAGGGATCACCGAAATCTTCATATGACGCCTAACGCCTTGCTCACCGGAAAATTGCGAGCGCAGCGAGTAATTTTTACGGTGCAGCAACTTGTTGTACGGTGCAACCGATAGCTATGACGTTTGCCCCTTAATCGCCTGGATAATCCTCGGCCAGTCTTCATGATGCAACTCATGTCCCGTGCCTTCGAGTGTCAGCATTTTTGAACCACGAATCGCTTCTTTCAGTGCCAACCCATGCACATAAGGAAGTACAGGATCCTCCGTGCCGTGAATGATCAAAGTTGGTACAGCTATCTCATTTAATCTCCCGAGCCATCTCTCGCCACCACCTAAAGTAGTGTGGTTGAATGTTGTCAGGATATTCGGAGTGCGATCAAAATCTAACTCAGCGATATTTTGTATCTTCTCAGCGTCAAAAGCATGCGCAGTACCTGAGTTGATTCGCCACGCTCCGACCTGATACGCGACGACAGCATCTCTATCAGACCAATCCAGCGATTCCGCCCGTTGGTGATACTCAATGATGGCAGGATCAAAAGCGGGCATATCAGGATCTGCATCTGCAAGCCGTTCTGAAGCAATCAGCGTCAAGCTCTTCACACGTTTCGGATACTTGAGAGCTACAAGCTGGGAAAGAAATCCCCCCAAAGACATGCCGACTAAATGAGCAGCTTCCAGACCATAACCATCAATGACGCGAACCACATCATCTGCTAATTCTTCAACGGAATATGGAGCTTGACCTGGCTCATAGCTTGTTGATTTCCCGGTATCACGGTGGTCGTACCGGATCACATAGCGACCCATTTTGGCTAGTTGGGAGCAAAACTCATCAGGCCACCACACCGCAGACGACATTGCCCCCATGATCAGGATAATGGGTTCATGGGCCGGGTCGCCGAATGATTCGGTATAGAGTGAAATCGCTTTATCAACAACTACCTTTTCTTTCATACTAAAATTGCCTTCGAGGTTTACGTACAACATTTTATTAGTAAGCATGCTCGTTTTGTCACCCGCTGATGCTTACCGTTAATTAATATAATCACTTGTATTAAATAGACTTTCTTTAAAAATACAAGACACTCTGTTATTACAAATCGTGCATGCCGTCTATCCTGCTTGCACGATGCACATTATCTCACCCAAAGAACTCATAACATTTTAATTTATTTAGCATTAAATTAAAACTCTACCGGTAAACAAGCATCTCTAGGCGTAAAAAACAGGCACTTTTTTAAATCCCAGCTAGAATAGGCTGTATAGGCAGACAGTTGCAAGACAAGGAGCGTTTTATGTCTAACAGTCCATTTTTAAATTCTATACGCACGGATATGCGACAAAAAGGTTATGCGCTGAAAACTGAAAAAACTTACCTGCACTGGATTAAGCGTTTTATTCTGTTTCACAAAAAACGTCATCCTCAGACCATGGGCAGTGAAGAGGTCAGGCTGTTTTTATCCAGCTTAGCAAACAGCAGACATGTAGCCATAAACACGCAGAAAATCGCTTTAAATGCCCTAGCTTTTTTGTACAACAGGTTTTTACAACAGCCGTTGGGCGATATTGATTATATCCCTGCAAGCAAGCCTAGACGGCTACCCTCTGTTATCTCTGCAAATGAAGTGCAACGCATTTTGCAGGTTATGGATACTCGCAACCAAGTTATTTTTACGCTGCTGTATGGTGCAGGTTTGCGCATTAATGAATGCTTGCGTTTGCGGGTTAAAGATTTTGATTTTGATAATGGCTGCATCACTGTGCATGACGGTAAGGGTGGGAAAAGCAGAAACAGCCTACTGCCCACGCGCCTAATCCCAGCAATAAAATAACTCATTGAGCAAGCGCGGCTTATTCAGCAAGACGACAACTTACAAGGCGTAGGGCCATCGCTGCCTTTTGCTTTAGATCACAAATACCCTTCTGCTTATCGACAAGCGGCGTGGATGTTTGTCTTTCCCTCCAGCACGCTCTGCAACCACCCGTATAACGGCAAATTATGCCGCCATCATCTGCATGACTCCGTTGCGCGAAAGGCATTGAAGGCAGCCGTACAAAAAGCAGGCATCGTTAGCAAGCGTGTCACTTGTCATACATTTCGTCACTCGTTTGCTACGCATCTATTACAAGCGGGGCGTGATATTCGCACTGTGCAAGAACTCTTAGGGCATAACGATGTTAAGACCACGCAAATCTATACGCATGTGTTGGGTCAGCATTTTGCCGGCACCACCAGTCCTGCGGATGGACTGATGCTACTTATCAATCAGTAAAAGTAGATAAATATCTTTATGTAGCCCTGAGTAGCCCCTGATACTTTTTATGGTGAAAAAGATAAACAATCATAGAGGGGATAAATATGAGCCAGTTCTACCATTGTTCAGATAAGTTTAAGCAAGATACTGTCAATCACAGTGACCATTCATGGTCATTACACTTCCTCCAGTTGCCAGACAATGCCTAACATAAAAACGCAAAAGCCCAAAAGTCAGAGCTTAGGTGTTCTAGGCGTTTTCTAAGCGCTGAAGAAATACGTCTTACCGTAGATTGCGTGCGTTTCTGAAGCACATTTTCCTTATACATGGCTTTATCCCAGGCAGCTTCATCAAGCTCTTGGAGTAACAAGCCAGTAATAATGCGACACTCTCGGGTTTGTAGCGAGCCGCTGGTGAGATCGGAGTTATAGCGGAAAGGGGTCATTTGTAATTATTTGTGGGTGGAGGATAGTTAACTTATTATTGTAGTTGGAAGAGGCTGCTTTCCAAACATTAGCACCTCGTAATGCTTGTTACTGTATATTAATTTATGCTCTTAGCGCATGTTAATGGGCTATTACAATGCATAATGTCCACATCAAGATAACTGTGGCTTAACACCTGTACAAGCGAAAAAAATCAATCACCTGTCCGGAAATACGGGATCACTGTAAAGTGTTGGTGAGGCAGTCTAGGAGGGGGATTTAATTTGGGATACTGATGAAAGGATTATGATCAGTTGGATATAGGATCGTACTAAGCTGAGCGGCAGGTTAGCTAGATTAGTTAACCAGATAAGTGAAATCTAGTTCCAAACTATTTTGTCATTTTTAATTTTCGTATTAGCTTACGACGCTACACCCAGTTCCCATCTATTTTGTCACTCTTCCCTAAATAATCCTTAAAAACTCCATTTCCACCCCTCCCAGTTCCCAACTATTTTGTCCGCCCACACATCCTTGTCCTCGAAATAGCTACTTTTGAGAAATACGATGGCCGTGGGCAGATAATTATCGGGCGTGGGCACCAAATTTCGTAAAATGGTGTCCACCTCTTCTGAATTGACTCCTTTCTTTGTTGATGGACGTATCACCCGCTTCTGAAGACTCTATCAAGAAACCTATCAATGATGGCACCAGAAAAGGTCGGAACATCTATATGATCGACCATTCTTTAATGGGCAAGATAGATGTTGATTTCTCAAGTTGCGAACGGGTTGCGCAAGGTGAACTCCAACTTTCATAAAAACCGTTGATAAGGCCGTTCGAACTTGAGAGAAATCAGTTCTTGTGCGTCTAAATTGGCGGAGTGCCTAAACTTAGGACGAACTCGTGTTAGTATCCGTTCATGCTCGAGGTGGTTTTTCTAGACTCTGCGAAATTAATTTCTGAATGAGATGGTCAAGTGACGCGTTTATCCCTTACATAGACACGACAAAGGGCGCGCCACTCCCATAATTCTAATTAAAAAATAAATAAAGTGCACAGCTATCGCTAGCTTAATCTGAAACGATTTTGACTAACGGGTTTTAATCATTGAAAAAGAGGCATGTCATAATCAGCAAGAATGGATGTTTCAATTTAAGAGAAGGGAACCGTTATGAAAATTTTATCGGTCGGAGCAGGAATTACAAATTTGGCTTTGGCGAGATGCCTAGCTGAAGGAACACACAAGGTTGTCATTATTGATCGAAAAGATCACATCGGCGGCAATTGTTTCGATTACTTTGACGAAAACTCCATCGACATTCATGCATATGGAACTCACATCTTCCATACAGATAACACCGAAGTTTGGAGATTTCTTTCTCAATTCACTCAGTGGTATCCGTACCAACACGAAGTGAAAGCACTTGTGGACGGTCCGGACTTGATTTCAATACAATCCTCACGCTTAATTGTCGCTCCGAAATCATGTTCGCGAAGGCCGATGTTGCAGAAGATGCCTGCACCACCATCGGCGTGCCGCCCGAAGCCAGCGAGAATGGCCATACGCTTTTGGCTCAAAATTGGGACTGGTGGAGCATGGGTTACGGAACTACCGTACTTTTGGAAGTGGAACAAAAACCTTTCGCTAAAGCCATAATCATCACGGAAGCCGGTCTTGTCGGCGGAAAAGGATTAAGGAAGCTCTGTAAAATGCTTGATTCTTCCCA
>UMCP01009448.1_pt1 | contig 16586 bp, 8 predicted proteins | sample 1964261 | NCBI WGS metagenome assembly UMCP01 (sample SAMEA4835971, study PRJEB28245) | human gut metagenome | biome: gut microbiome; material: fecal sample | place: Denmark | collected 2008
GAAACAACCCCTTCTTCTTTTTCACAAATATCTTGTTGTGAAATAGATATAGCTTCTTTCTTATCATGCTTTCTGCTATTCTTTAATCTCCACCCAATTCCCCCTAAACCTGCTACACAAATACATATAAACAGTAATTTCCACCAAGTCCCCCTGTTTTCCTGTACTGTTATATTTTGAATAGGCAACACTGGAGATGCAATAGAATAAATATTAGCTTCATAATTATTCCCCTCTACTTGGTGAACTGTTACAGCGTAATAACATTTTTCTGAAGCAAGATAAATTAAATCTGCATGAGAATTAACATCTAAGAAAGTATAAGGTATTGTATCACCTAAAACAGTTTCTTGTCCATTCTCCAAATTTAAATCTTTCAAAACTAGAGAAGATAGAAAACGACCTGAAGAAAAAAACAATCCTTTTGCATGTTCACCTTTTTCTATTTCATCAACTATCAACGTAGAAGCAGCTACCTCATCACAAAGATTCTCCGGCATAGCCCACTTTTTTTCCAAAGAATAATCATTCAAGTTCAATTTATACAAATCCTTATAATGAACGACCCCATACTCCTGTTTGCCCAAGTCATTACCCAATCCTCCATAAATATAAACCAGCGAATCGGTCTTGCCTATGGCACTCAAATAGCGAGGAGTAATCACATCCGGCAACTCTCCCTTTATCACTTCACCCGATAGAGATATTCTATTCAACTCACGGGTATACAAATGAAATCCATATCCCAGAATTTGTACAATTGATGAATCTTTTGGATTGAAAAACCGATTATGTTGTGTATAAGAAGACTGCCTTTTCCGTTGGATAGGAATAGACCAACTTTTTGTTTGAAAATTGAAGAAAGACAAATTCTCCCCATCAGGCTTCTCAAAGTCATAATAAACCAACTGACTACCTTTATCTTTCAAAGGAACAAAAAGAAACTGGTTAGTGATCCGATTTACATCAATCAATGGCGAGAAAACATATTCTTTTGTTGTACTCCGTATTAAATCATATTTGACAATACGATCTTTTGCAATAAAATAACATGCCGACTGATCTTCACACGGGACAGGAAAAGTCTTGGATGAAAAAGATAACGTTTTCTTATGTTTCCAATACATATGACTATTAATAATCCATTCCGGATTTGATATAAAAGCTGTCATCTGCCGAAACTTGTCCTGAAGCAAAGTGTCAGATACTGCTTGCTCCAACGACCATTCATATTTTATGCTCCCAGGTTCCAGACCGATCTGTACATCTTTCAAAATAATAGGTGCCACGTCCGAAGTTGTGTAAGAAGCTAATTTATTAGCACCAAAGCAGACTTTAACAGAATGATTATCCGGGGCAGCAACTTTCTCTTTAGAAATAAGAGAACCATTATTTCTGACATATAACGTATCATTTTTATACTCCAATTCTATCTTTATCCTATTCCACTCATGAATATCGATAGTCGCAGAAGAATGTATCTTTCCTAAATATTGCTGGTCTTTAATCAAACACAAATAAGGCTCTTCGTTCACAGGATTAACCAATATCAGATTGAGGCTATTTTTATTGTCAACAATCATACGGCATACATAACCAAAATGCTCGCCTTTTTCCCTAATCTTCAAATCAAAAGAAACAGATAAATAATCTTTGAATCTCACTCCCTGATTGCCGGACGGTATGATGAATGAAGTACGTTCATCTTTTGAATATTCATAAGCACGAAAAGAAAGGCCTCCGATATTTTCACCACCCCAAGTGACTATAGTCTTCGAGATAAATAAAATATAAAATAACAGTCGGATATATTTCATAGCAAAAGCTTATTTGAAGCAAAGATATAAAAAATATGTTTTTTCAATCTTAGGATATTAAAATAATATAGTTACTCTGCACCAATAACGAAATATATCCGGCTATTATACTCCACATCCCTATCGAACCGGCATCCGGGACGAACGCAGTTCTCCTCTCAAATATTTAGCAGCTTCACCTGCCAGCCAAAGATAATGATCGGGTGCTTCTCCTTCATAAGTTATAAAAGAACTTTCACCCACCGGAGGTGTATTTGTACATTTAAAGAAAGCTGTCCCCTCATCTATCTCATCAAACATTGCCAAATAAAGGCTTTCTGCTCCTGCATCTACAGCACCTTTTACCTGTTTCCAGAAGAAACGTCCCCCTAATCTCGGAATCATGTTTTGCGGAGCATCCTTTTTCATGTTATGCCAACTAAAGCCCGGAAACAACACCGGTATATAATCTTTACCATTCGCTTTGCACCACTTTATATCTTCCTCTATCGATTTACGATATGGCTCATACGTATTATTATCAAAACGTCCTACCAACCATGGATGGACAATATCCGCCTGTTTTACCAGTTCAAGTAATCTCGTATCAGAAACAGCATCTATCGTTAATGTCCGCCAATGAGTAGGTACACCTACCAATATGGAACAACCTTCACTCTTCAGGAAATCAATGATTTTCTTTACCTGCTCATATCCATATTTACGGCGATCATTAAACCCTATTCCCCAAACAGCAACTAACGGTTTACCATGATGATAAACATAATGATTGTTGTTCCGGGAAACTAGTTTATACTTCTCACACAGCTCTTTCCAGTCACGTATCAATATATCTTCTTCACCGGCTTCCATACCGGAAAGGTCATACATCAGGCAAATTGCCCGGTCATACTTTTCCGCCGAAAGAACAGCATTATTCAGTATCTTATTATAATTATCCTTCCCTTTCTGATTTCGTATAGAAACAACAAAACGTTGCATAAATACCCCATCAATTCCATATTGCTTCATCCATTTAAAATGCAGATCTGTAGTAGAAGCATCATACGAACTAAAAACCTTTGCTGGTGTCTCATCAGGTAACTTAAAAGCCGTTTCATAGGTTTTCTCATATTCAGAAACATCCGGCCAAAGATCAATGGTACACTTGCCCGGTTTGAACTCTTTTTCTTTTTCAAAATGTTTCCAACCCAAACCAGCACCGTCTTCAGGAGTATTAAACCAACCCTGATACCCTGCCATCACTAAATTCTTTATTGATTTGAAACGGACACGACTCATCGACTCCGTCGTTTTTGTCGCCGGATCAGACATCACCACCTCTTTAGGAAGTTGATTTAAGGCAATAAATTCACTGATAAACCGATCCGGATATACTTTCACAAGATTCATCCCTTGATACCCTGTCCCCAGCACCTTTCCTACCGGACCTATCGTTATCATTTCCATATCGTCCACCTTTCCATAAGCATTGTTATGTAAATGCCCCGCAAATATTGCGTTTACTCCATATTTCTGAAACAAACGCACATATTTCTCTCGCATAGGCAAAGAGAAATTCGAATAATTCACAGGTTCATCCATCCGCTTTAGAAAAACAGAGCAATGGGTAAAAACAAACTTGAATCTGGCATCCTTCGTTTTCTGTAATTCCTGTTCCAGCCACTTAAATTGAACTTCTTCCCTCTCCTTGTCCTCCTCTTTTATTATATTTGAATCAATACCTATAAATGCACAATCACCATACCTGAATGAAAAATGGGTTTCTCCGTAGTTTTTTTTATAATTATCTATAGAAGCTCGGCTGACCTTACCTATATCGTGATTTCCCGGAATCATATAAACCTTTACTGAAGAGTCTATTTGAGCAATCATCGACTTATAAGCAGCAATCTGTTCCTTACTCTTCGAATTATTTACAAAATCACCGGTTATCACCACAAACGGAGGTTTTAACTGATTTATAGCTGTCACAGCCTTATTCATAGCCTCTGTTTCTGCCGAAATACTCTTATTATTATCCATGAAGCCAAATTGGGGATCACTTAATTGCAAAAAGAAAAAGGGAGCAGAATCCGCAGCTATCCCATGAGATACAAAAACAGCCAAGAGAAAACAAACGACCGATATTATTTTCTTTCTCATAAATTATTTATTGTTATCACGAGATACGACGATCTGCCTGATGTGTCGTATCCCGTTATTAATAACTATTACTTCTTAAATTGATTTCTGGTTATCTTCAGAAATTCTGATTTGTTTTCCTCCGTCGGTTCCAAATTCGTTCCTTTCTGGTAATTATTCCATGAATTGACTAACACAATGTTTTTACTTCCGATATTCCGTTTAGCCACATTACAGAAATTAATATAATCAGCAGTCTCTCCATCTTGCCCGAAAGTATATTTATAACTTGAAGTTGAATTGATACGGTCATTATAAGAAGGAAAGATACAAGGAACAAAGTCTGTATTCCATTTGGCTATTGTAGCCTTCCAATTGGCCCAATTCAAATCAACAAAACTGAAAAAGGCATAATAACGGTCATACATATTCGTTGACCAGTCGTTCACTGTCACTCCATCAAAAGAAGCAATCTGATGTTCCTCATAATTCACCGGAGCTACCCAACCGGTAGTAAATTCTCCAATCGTATAAAGATCATACCCCAATTCTGATACAGCCTTCTTTAATGCCGGGATGACCAAAGAATAATCAATACTCTTCAATGCAGAAGAAGAAAGGTTAGACGGAGTTATTAGAATAACCGGTCTTCCGTTCATTTTATAATAGGCCTCATCATTAAATAAAGGCACTAAAGTATTCGTAAAGTCATTGATCATCTTATTCAAATTCTCTTCCTCTTGAAGCGGTTTGTCATTAGATACTTTCAGATGTTTGGTGTTATAATTGATCACCAAGCGGACTTTTGCATTGGTTGCCGTACGTACAGACTTAAAGTTTGTAATCAATGTATTATCTGCTGAAGCAGCATCCCAAGTAACTATCAGAAAGTCCAAGGCAGCCTCATCCGCCCAAGCAAGCTGTTGCTGTAACACTCCACTAGTTGTAGACAAATATTCACCCAACAAAGGAGTACCGGCATATATTTTCTTACCGGACTTTAACCAGCTGGAAGAGGAAGTTATATTGGTATAATAAGCACCGACTATCGCATCCACAGGTAAATCCGTCTGTGGTATATCATACACATATTTGCTCTTATCAGGAGCCAAATGATCGTCTTTATCACAAGATACAGCTAACAAAGCGATGAATCCGAGCAATATAATAGTTATCTTTTTCATATCCTTCATTTTTTAATTATTCGTCAAATAAGGGTTAGTCTTAGTGGGCAATGCAAACCATAACTTAGTCGACATTGCATCTTGTCCACCATCGAGATTTGCAATACCTTTCGTCAATTCATATTCATTGTTTGTTTTCTCGCTATCGGGATATACCAATCGCTGTGGAATATAAGCATAAGGATTATCCTTGGTGCCGGCATTCACAGCACCATATCCGGTTTCCGGCTGGAAATGCGGCGGAAATTCCAATACTTGGCTACGGCGAATCAGTGTCCACGCATCCAACGATTGATAAAACATAGCTATATATTGCTGCATGATAATCTGACGATAAATCGGATCAGGTTCATCAGAAGTAATAGCAGAAGATACAATGCCGATAAAATCTTTATAATAATCTTCACCTTCTTCTGTGACTGTGAGATCTGTCAATGTATTCCATTTAATTCCTGGAGTCTGAAGATAATTATTCACTTTTCCACCATCTACGCCATATTGAGCCATTGAAGCGTTCACACCCGCATTGTAATAAGCCTCGGCTGTTTGCGAACCACTTCCCAAACCTTTATGAACCAATTCACTTTTCAACAGGCACACTTCTGCATAATTCATAATTACCTCTGCATAACTTTGCTCCGTGAATTTATCCTGTAATTGAGAGTAATCATCAGCCGTCTTTCCACTATGCGGATTGGGAGACAAGCTGACTCCCGAAGGCAAATTAGAAACTTTCGGTTGTCCCCAATAAGGTGCCCAATGGAAGTTATCAGGCATAGAAGCAGCATTGGCAGGAGTGAAAAATTTCTCCAACCGCGGATCAGCATAGGGAGCCATATACATCAGAATCGATTCGCCGGCAGAGTGAAGCTTATCCAAATTACTTTCACGGTTGATGACCAGATAATCATAAAAATAATTTCTTGTATCTGCATTATCTCCCCATTGCAAAAGACAATTATCTTCATTACTTGTCATCAAGTTCTGTTCATTTTCCATAAGTTCATCAATCACTTCAGTCGCTTTCGAACGGTCAGCATTACAAATACGAACGGCCAAACGCAAACGTAGTGAATTGGCAAACTTCTTCCATTTCAATAAGTCGCTGGATTTCTGTCCTGAAGGAAAAATAGGGTCTGCTTTATAAACATCTCCATCCATCTTCAACCCGTCGGCACATGCTTTCAAATCATTCAGCATAGCATAATAAATATCCGATTCCTTATCGTAAGGCACTCTCTCGCCGGCATTAAAAGCCTGACTTTTAGGAATACCTCCCCAAATAGAAACTGCTTGTGAAAAAAGATAATTTTCCCATATTTTAGCAATAAGTACACGATTGTGATATTGCTCGTCATTTTCCATTTGCGTTTGTATAAAGTGAACAGGAAAAATAGCATAGTTATATACATTCTTCCAATATGAATCATTGGTTGAACCTTGATTTCCATACCGTTGTACCTGTCCACCGGTAGCTCCACCATAATAATGGCTATAGTTGGCCAACAACACTTTTTTCATACTTCCGCAAAAAGCATTCAGCGTATAATAAGAACTCGTATTGAACAAATATTCAGGATTAATTTCATTAAGTTCATTGGGATTGGCATTGGCAGATTCAAAGTCATTCGTACACGAAACGAAAGAAATGGCCATTGCAGCAAAACCGGCTAATAATATTTTAATCTGTTTCATAATATTCTATCTTTAGAAGGTTAGTTTAATATCAAATCCGACAGAAGATACGGGCGGCATTCCTCCATATTCTATACCTTGAGCATTTCCTGATGAAGAAGAAGCCTCCGGATCTATGCCTTTAGGAGTATTTTGATGAAGAATAGCCAAATTACGTCCTACCACAGCCAGTCGTAGACCACTAATCGGCAATTTCTTTAGGATAGACTTCGGAAGACTGTAGGCAACAGAGAGTTCACGGAATTTAATATAGGAAGCATCAAATACAGATCTTTCATCAAAACTAGCATAGCGGTTATTAGGTTTGACAAACAAGAGACAAGGCGTTCCGTCTTCAAAATAAGCGTCCGGATATTGATAACCGGAAGTTGCCTTCGCACTACTCTCACCATAAATCACATTACTCAAATAATATCCTTCACGTCCTTCGGCAGATTCGGCAACAACACCGGCTGTTGTCGCTCTATTCCATGTTCCCGAATAAAGAGTTCCTCCAATACGTGCATCAAACAGGAAACTAACTGTAAAATTCTGGATTCTGAAATTGCTTCCAAAACTTCCCGTCCATTTCGGCTCGGCACAGCCTAAATATTGCGTATTATCCGTTACCAATATTTTACCTGAAGAATCAACTAATTTACGTCCCTGGTCATCACGTTTCCAAGCACGTCCCCGAATGACTCCATAAGGCATGCCTTCTTCCAACATGATACTGACATTACTTGATTTCAATAATTGTACATTAGGATTTCCGTCCACTACCTTAATTACTTTCGACCGATTACGCGCCCAGTTGATATTCGCATTCCATTCAAACAATTTGGTCTTGACGGGAGTAGCAGACAACACAACTTCCCATCCTTGATTACGTACATGACCTGTATTCAAGAATTTAAAACTATAACCGCTAGGCACCGGCAAAGCGACTTTCGTTATCAAGTCATAGGCATCAGAACGATAATAAGTTACATCTACACCCAAACGATTATGGAAAAAGCGGAGATCAGCTCCAAGTTCCAAAGAACGGTTACGTTCCGGCAAAAGTTGATCATTATTTAAAGTTGTACTAATGGTTTGCAAAGGTGAACCATTATAAATGCTACCCAACTTATAGGTTTGATTAATCCGATATGGATCTGTGTCAGAACCGGCATAAGCAAAAGAAGCACGAATCTTACCGAACGACAAGATAGGTGATTTGATCTTAAATGCATCGGTAAAAATAAACGTAGCACCAAAAGAAGGATAAAAATAAGAGCAATTATCCAGTGGTAAAGTAGACGACCAGTCATTGCGGGCCGTTACATCTAAATAAACATAACTATTGTAACCTAATGACACCGAGCCATAAGCAGAACGGATTATCTTCTTAGATTGCAGTTGAGTGGCACTAGGATACTCATTCGAGTTAGAAATATTCTTGAAATCAGGAACCAATATGCTATTCACGCTTTCCGTTCTTTTCTCCGAGTTGCGTTCATATCGGCTAATACCGGCAATGGCATTGACTGATATTTTATGAAATGTTTTATTATACATCAATAAAGCTTCAAAGTTAGTAGAAGTACTGTTATTGATCCAGTTCTTCATACCACCGTCCACATCACTACGTGCACCCAGATTAAAGAACTCCATTCCTTTCCACCAATAAGCATCCAGTCCGGCTTTACCTACCGCCTTCAAGCCCGGAAGTAATTTTACTTCCAGATTCATCGATCCGCTCACCCTGTCACGCGTGTCAGAGTTCGTATTTTCATAAATATTCCAATACGGATTATAACCACGTTCACCAATCGGAATCATTTCATTTCCATTTTCATCCTTATAATGTTTCAACACATCAATAGAAAGCGAACGGGGAAGAGTAACAAACGCATATATAGGATTCTTATCCGAACCATTCATATATTGACGGTTGTCTACCTTTTCATGTGAGTAAGTCATTTTAGAATCTAAAGTCATCCATTTGGTAATCGTATTCATCAACCGGAGATTGAATATATCTTTAAAGCTTTCATTGATACCGTGTACTACACTATTACCCTTACTTCTCGTATACGATACGCGATAATTATTCTTTTTCGAACCACCTTCCACAGCCAATGTATGCGTGTACCGATGGGCGGTTTCGTAGAAATCCTTCACATTGTCCGGATGTGAAGAATGAGTAGTAAGTACACCGTCATGTCCATAGATAACCTGATCCCACAAAGGTGCTCCCCAGCTACGCAATTTAGCACCTGCAGAAGAATTATAACCACTGAAATTCGGTAAATCTGTCTGTAGCCTGTTACCATTAGGTTGAAGTGTCAGTTTATGGTCAAGCAAATAAGAGTTCTCTCCTGTTCCCCAACCATTCTGATAATCTAAAAACTGATTTACTTTTTCAAATTGAAAATTTCCGCTATAAGATACTTTTGTTTTTTCGAATGTGCTCGAACGTTTAGTTGTCACCAATACAACCCCCTGTGCTGCACGCGAACCATAAAGTGCAGCTGCATTCGGTCCCTTCAAAATTTCAATGCTTTCAATATCATCCGGATTGATATCCGCTACCGGATTACCAAGGTCGGTAGAACCTGTACCACCATCAACGGTCACACTTGTATCACCCGGTTCGTTTTCAATAATCATACCATCAATCACGAATACGGGCTGTGAGTTTTCAGTCAGTGAGCTTGTTCCGCGAATGACAATACGCGCACTACCATTGCTCGTTCCCGGAGGAGTAATGGTAACCCCCGCCACCTTACCAGAAAGAGAAGATATCAGATTGCCACTACTATTTTCTGCCAAGGCTTCCGCATTTACACTCTGCCGTGAATAATTAAGACTCTTAGCTTCACGCGTCACTCCAAGAGCGGTAACAACCACTTCATCAAGAGCCCTCGCCGTGCTGGCCAAAAATACATTGATATGAGTCAAACCGGTAATTTTAGCCGTTTTCGTCTCCATTCCGACATACGAAAATTTCAATTCTTGACATCCATTAGGCACATTAAGTGTAAACGTACCATTTATATCGGTAATTGTACCTACCGATTTAGCGTTCGTCTTACCATCCGGATCAACAGCTACCACCGTAGCTCCTATGATAGGCATTCCATCCGCAGCATCTGTCACTTTACCCGTTATACGCTTTCCTTGCGCATAACCCGATACACTTATTACTAAAAAGAATAAGAATAGGAAGTAGTTTTTCATAATACTTAATTATTAAATTAAAGAATACAGTATTGATTAATGCATTAAAGATGAACCAAAGATATTTTATGGTGATTAATATTAGATTAATATTCTCTTAATGGCGAAACTTTACAAAAAAAATATTTGTAGAAGATAGATTTTAAGGTTACATTAAGTTTTCATTAATCAAAATACTATATATTTACAGCAAATCTAATTAAAACCATCGAAAAATAAAAAAATCTGTTTATGTACAAGAGAAAATTCATTCCGTTAGTACTGTTAATGATTTTAATCGTCAATGGATGCAGCAACAAGCAAGAGGTAGTGTTAACTCCGGTTGACTATGTAAATCCCTATATGGGGAATATCAGTCATTTGTTAGTTCCTACTTACCCAACTGTCCATCTTCCCAATAGTATGCTCCGCATCTATCCGGAAAGAGCAGATTACACCTCTGATAAAATAAAAGGCTTACCGGTCATTGTCACCTCGCATCGGGGAAAGTCTGCATTCAGCCTGTCTTTCTATCAGGGAGCAGAGAGCGGATTACAACCGGTATATTACTATTGTTATGATAATGAAGTGATAAAACCCTATTCCTATTCTTCCTATTTTGAAGAAGAAGAGGTTTCCACTAAATTCGCTCCCTCCCACCAGGCAGGAATCTATGAACTAAGTTTCCGGAAAAACAATGCTCCATATTTAATACTTAGTACTACCAATGGTGAGCTTAAAACTACGGAGAATACCATTTCCGGTTATCAGAACATAGATCATCAAACCAAAGTATATGTTTATATGGAGACTTCCGCACTGCCGGAAAAAACGATGACTGTCAGCAAAGAAGAAATAAATCACAGCCACACTGCCATAAAAGGCAAGAACGTGGGTATCGCTTTCTTATATTCAACAGATATAAAAACAATCAAAGTTCGCTACGGCATTTCCTTCATTGATGAAAAGCAAGCAAAAGCCAACCTACAGCGGGAAATAAAAGATTATGATGTAGAAAACCAGATGAACATTGCCAAAAACATCTGGAACCAAACATTAAATAAAATCAAAGTGGAAGGAATAGACGAAAATGCAAAAGCAATATTCTATACTTCCCTCTACCGGACTTACGAACGGATGATTTGCCTTTCGGAAGACAACCGCTATTACAGTGCTTTCGACAATAGTATCCACAAAGATTCTGTCCCATTTTATACCGACGATTGGATTTGGGACACGTATAGAGCAGTCCACCCCTTACGTGTTATCATCGAACCAGAAATGGAAGCTGACATGATTCAGTCTTTTATCAGAATGGCACAACAAATGGAACATAACTGGATGCCTACATTTCCTGAAGTTACGGGAGACAGTCGTAGAATGAATTCCAATCACGGTGTAGCCACTGTTATTGATTCATATATAAAAGGAATCCGTAACTTTGATTTATCAGCTGCTTACGAAGCCTGCAAACTTGGTATTACAGAAAAAACGTTAGCCCCGTGGTCAGGCATAAAGGGAGGTGAAATCACAAAATTCTATTGGGAAAACGGATATTTACCGGCATTGGCACCGGGAGAACAAGAAACAGCTGACGAAGTACACCCATTTGAAAAACGTCAACCGGTAGCCGTCACTCTAGGTACGTCTTACGATGAATGGTGCCTAGCACAAATAGCCAAACAACTTGGGTATGAGAAAGACTATAACTACTTTCTACAAGGGAGTAAAAACTATCGGAATATTTTCAATCCTGAAACAAAATTCTTCCATCCCAAAAATGCAAAAGGCGAATTCATAGAACCCTTTGATTATGCCACTGCCGGCGGATTAGGTGCTCGTGAAGCATACGGCGAGAATAACGGTTGGATATACCGATGGGATGTTCCCCATAATATTGCTGATTTAATTGAACTGATGGGAGGGAAAGAAGCATTCAGAAATAATCTTGAAACGATGTATAACACCCCATTGGGCGAAGCCAAATATGTATTTTATGCACAATTACCGGATCATACGGGTAATGTAGGTCAATTTTCAATGGCTAATGAACCCAGTATGCACATTCCTTATCTGTACAACTATATAGGAGAGCCCTGGAGAACTCAAAAAAGAGTAAGGACATTGCTCGATGAATGGTTTAGAAATGACCTGATGGGACTCCCGGGCGACGAAGATGGCGGAGGAATGTCAGCATTTGTAGTCTTCTCCATGCTAGGTTTCTATCCTATTACTCCTGGTTTGCCTATTTATGTCATCGGAACTCCTATGTTCGAAAGAGCAGTTATTGAAACAGGAGCCGGCAAATCATTCGAAGTCATTGCGCACAACTATTCGCCGACAAATAAATATATCCAATCAGCCAAATTAAATGGCAAAGATTGGAACCAATCCTGGTTCGAACATAAAGAACTGATGAATGGCGGCAAACTGGAATTTACAATGGGAAACACTCCCAATAAGAATTGGGCGGCAGACAGTGTGCCCCCTTCTTTTGAAATGAATAAATAACAGAATATGAATAAAATATTATTTGTCCTTTTATCGCTTTTGACTTCTCTGCAATCATACTCCCAAGAGCAAAATGAAAAAGAAGTTTCATTTCTCTTGTTGGGAGATATACACTATGATTTATTGGAAGATCACGATATGGAATGGTTATCCACCAAACCGGATGATCTGCGCCAAGTTACCAAAGAATATTCAGTATTCACGAAAAATACATGGCCGGAATTTTCCCGGATAATCAGCGGAAAAGTTCAAAAACACCAGCCGTCAATAAAAGCTGTTCTGCAAATGGGGGACTTGTCAGAAGGATTGGCCGGTTCTCCACAAAAAGCAATACAGATGGCTAACAATGCCTTTAAAGCTGTCAACAAAATGAATCTGAAAGTACCTTTCATTATGACTAAAGGTAATCATGATATCACAGGACCAGGGGCTAAAGAAGCTTTTGAAAAAGTATACTTACCCAATATGGCAAGGTTGGCAGGACATCCATCCTTACAGTCAGCCAATTACACTACTATTCTTGATGATGTATTATTTGTGTGTTATGATCCATGGGATCGGAATCCGGAAGGGCTACAACAATTAGAAAAGTCACTAGCCGGTTCGAAGGCTACTTACAAGTTTGTCATGTTACACGAGCCTGTGATTCCGGTAAACGAAAGATGCTGGCATGTATTCCGACAAGATAATGCCAAGAGGGAACAATTGCTGCAAATCATTGCCAGTCAACAAGCAATCGTGCTCTGTGCACATCTGCATCTATACTCCGTTGTCTGTCGGGACACTCCTTGGGGACCTATCGTCCAGATTCTCGTCAACAGTGTCATCAAAGATAAAAATATGCTGGTTCCGAAAAATGTAGTTACAGACTATGGTCCTGAATTTGTAACGGCACACCCACAATGGCAACCTTCTACTCTACAACAGCGTATGGAATGGATTGATAAAGAAACTCCCCATATCCGTTTTTTCAAACAAATGGATTTACCGGGCTACGGCATCCTTTCTATTGACAAAGAAAACAACCAGATGCAATTAGAATATTATACCGCATTTGGAGAAAAGCCATACGATACAGTCAACATATCCGAATTACTTACTTCTAATTAAAAAACATATTAGCCATGAATGTAAAATTTAAAGCTCATTTATTTATTTTCTCCTTATTCTTTTGCTATAATCTATCAGCACAAGAAATCGTCAAAGGAGATTTTAAGAACGAAAATCCACAAAGTTCGTATGTTCCTTCATTTGACATGGATGCTACCGATAAACCGGTGAAGAATGTCATCTTAATGATAGGAGACGGCATGGGACCGGCACATATCTGTTCAGGAATGTATGCCAATCAAGGACAGCTTACTATCACTAATTTAAAAACATGCGGTTTCGTCAGAACGCAATCTGCCAACAAGTTTACAACAGATTCAGCTGCTTCCGGAACTGCTTACTCAACCGGAAAAAAAACTAAAAACGGAGCGCTCGGAATGGATGAAAATAACCAAGTTATTCCAAACTTACCGGAGAAGTTATCCGGCTATGGCTACATTTCAGGAATCGTAACCACTGACAATCTCGACGGAGCCACTCCTGCTGCTTTCTTTGCTCACCAACCGGAACGTGGAATGTCTAAAGAAATTTGGGCAGATCTTCCTAACAGTAAGCTGACATTCTTTTCTGCCGGTAGTTATGAACTATTTGAAAAACAAGCACCAAACGTTCAAAAGGAAATCAAAAAAGAGTTTACCATCATAGAAGAGCCGAATGACAAAGCTATCAAGAAATCTAAAAAACTGGGATATTTACCCACAAAGAGCAAAACGGCTTCTGTAAACGAAAACCGGGGAGATTTCCTTCCGTCTACCACCCAAATGGCTATTGACTATCTTTCGAGCAGGAGTACTAACGGTTTCTTCTTAATGGTAGAAGGTGCCCGAATAGATAAAAGTGCGCACAGCAATGATTATTCGACAGTTGTCCGTGAAGTATTGGACTTTGACAAGGCGGTAGAAGCTGCTATCAGATTTGCAGAAAAAGATGGAAATACATTAGTGATTATTTCAGCTGATCATGAAACCGGAGCATTAGCTTTACGTGACGGAAACATAAAAGAAGGCAAAATGAAAGCAATGTTTGTATCTAAAGGACATACACCAATCATGGTTCCACTGTTTGCATACGGTCCACAATCCAAGCTTTTTGGCGGTGTTCAGGAAAACAGCGATGTTAGTAATAAAATTCTCCAATTACTCGCTAAATAAGATATAAAACAGATCTGTCATTCAAACTGAAATAAGAAAGAGTTTCTTCTATATGCAAAGAAGAAATTCTTTCTTATTTCTTTTCTGCCTGATAGACTCCAAAAATAATGCAACCTGCTCCCAATAATGTAATCCACGTGATTTTTTCGTGGAGAATGATAACCGAAGCTACCATAGTCACCAACGGATTGAGATAGATATAATTGGAGGCTCTAACGGTTCCCAACTGTTTCAATACCACATTCCAAAGGACATAACAAACCAAGGATGCCAGGACGGCCAGAAATAAGAGATTGGATAATACAACCGGTTTTAAAAGTACATCGAAATCCGGTTGCAGCGGATGAAGAAGAAAGGCGGGAAGTATGGTCAATACTCCATAAAAGAATATTTTGCGGGTGATAAATACAGTGGGGTAACGCCCTGTCATTTTCTTTATCACCAAACTATAAAATGCCCACGACAGGGCGGCAAGTAAAGTGAGCAAATCCCCTACTGGAGATAATTTGAGTACAAAACTACCGTTGAAGACCACCAGTCCCACCCCGATTAAAGCTAATATGGAACCATAAATCAAACCTTTGGTGGCTTTTTCACTCTTATAAAAGAGAAGGGAGAGAATGGTAGTAAGCAAGGGAGCTGTGCAAATGATGAAAGCGACATTGGATGCTTGCGTAATTCCCAAAGCTGTATTCTCTGTAAAGAAATAGAGTGAACCACCGAAGAAACCTCCTGCCATCAACCAAAGTTCGTCTTTCCAATTACTCGTAAACAGACGTTTGGGAGAAATCACCCAAATGCCCAGATAGGCAATAAGAAAACGATAGAAGAATATCTCCTGTGGGGTCAGTCCGTGATTAATCAATACTTTGGTTGATATGAAAGTCAATCCCCAGATAGCAACTACAAGTATCGCAATCAGATGGTAATATCCATGCTTCAATTCCATAATGGTGGTGATGTTTGTTTAATAGAGTGCAAAGATAGCGAGAAGTTATGGAATGTTTGTTTGGAGAAGTAACAAAAAGCCCGTACCTTTGTTTATGTTCAAAGAAAGTTCCTAAAATAAGGTATAAGTTATGGAAAAATATATAGCACCGGACAGGAAACGTATCCCATACGGCATGATGAACTTTGCAGTAATCCGCCGCGACGACTGTTATTATGTAGACAAAACCCGGTTTATACCCATGATAGAAGAGGCGGACAAGTTTTTCTTCTTTATTCGTCCGCGCCGTTTCGGCAAAAGCCTCACAGTAAATATGTTGCAGCACTATTATGATATACTTGCCAAGGATAAGTTCGATGCCCTGTTTGGCGACCTTTACATCGGAAAGCACCCTACGCGCGATCGGAACAGCTATCTGGTACTATACCTCAACTTCTCCGGAATAGTAGGCGAACTACACAACTATCGCAAAGGACTGGATGCGCATTGCCAAACAATGTTCGACTATTTCTGTGATATTTACGCCGACTATCTCCCCAAAGGCATCAAGGAAGAACTCGACAAAAAAGAAGGAGCTGTCGAACAATTTGAATACCTATTCACAGAATGTAATAAGACCAACCAACGTATTTACCTTTTTATTGACGAATACGACCATTTCACCAATGCCATCCTCTCGGATATAGAAAGCCTGCACCGCTATACGGACGAAACACATGGCGAAGGTTATCTGCGCGCCTTCTTCAATAAAATCAAAGCCGGAACCTATTCCAGCATCGAGCGTTGTTTCATCACCGGCGTAAGCCCCGTGACAATGGACGACCTCACAAGTGGTTTCAACATCGGAACCAACTACTCGCTC
>UMCP01086765.1_pt1 | contig 16451 bp, 7 predicted proteins | sample 1964261 | NCBI WGS metagenome assembly UMCP01 (sample SAMEA4835971, study PRJEB28245) | human gut metagenome | biome: gut microbiome; material: fecal sample | place: Denmark | collected 2008
GCCGCTTCTATTCCGGTCCACATATCTATCAGGCAAGCTATACATATAAGTACAAGACATATAAAGATGATAGTGATACCACTTCTGATGTCCTGTGTAATGAAGTTGATATAGTTTTCCATGTTTATGTCAATTAGATAAATAGTTAAATAATATACCGATGAATATTGCAGAATATACCCAAATAGTTCCAGCCATAGCCCATGCAATATCCATCCAATCAAAATATTCATCAAAATGTTCTTTGACCACCGACAAAATGAAGACTGCAATTAAACCTAAACTCATAGACCATAAGCCTACATCGCCATTTTGCAACATAGCCACAATGCAAACCAATGCGCAAATTAATGCGCCTAAGATGTGGTGCATGAATTTGTCATGCCCAATCTTTCCTAAAAAATCATCTAACTTTCTCATACTTTTTATGTTTAAGTGAAACTTTGTGAGCAAAGTTATAAAAATACCCCTTAATAACGTGCTTAATAAGCGTATTATTAAGGGGCGGCTGAAAAAATGAATGCTATTTCTTTCACGCTGGCTTCACAATCGTAGGCAAGTCTTTCAAATCATACGGATAACCAGTCTGCGTTGTCAGTATGCAGACATACACAACTCCGTGTTGGCTGTAATATTTTCCTTTCTCGAAAGCCATGCCCTGCTCGTATGGTATTGGGTCATCCTTGGTGCCTGCGTGTCCCGGCTCAATCTTCGTGTATAATGCAGCAGTATCAATGGACGGTGGGTAAATTTCCATGGGCGTGTGAGCCTGTACAACCCTCCATGTCTTGTCGCCATATCTGAACACGACACCTTTTGCAACCTGTTTCCCACGCTTGCAAAGCTCCGCAAACGAAAAGAATGTAGCCGGAACTCTCAGCGCAACGGCATCCGATATGTCAGTTGTAGCAAGATGCTGTTCACGCACCACCTCCATGAGCTGCAAATATGGGTCTGCCAATACACGTGACCTCCTGCACTCGTCAATACGCTTTCCAAAATCCTCTCCGAAACCGAGCATATAACCGATTTTCACAAGCTCGTTTTCGGGAACATCCGTGCCGTTGTCAAACAAGGCTTTCTCTATGTCCTCCGGAGTGGGCTTGTGCTGAAATTCTTCCTCATCGTATTCTGCCGTGCCTCCGTCCTCGCTGTTCAATATGTTGAACCTCACGCACCATTTATCCTTTTTGGGGTTTACGCACTCCACAAGCTGTACCCCCGTGTTTCCTGTAACTTTCCTCATATCAAGTAAAAATATATTTGGTTTCACCTTTCTTGCCGTACATTTCCGCTTTGATTGTGGTAGTGAACGGAAACTTGTCCATTTCCCGAACCTGTTCCAATATAGACCACATTTCCTTTGAAGCGGTGAAAAACTTCTTTTCCACACCGTCCACCTTTATGCGCACCGCATAGCGTCCGTGCGGCTTCTCAATATCATCAGGATTGATAACGCCAGCCGGGACTTTGCCGCCATTGGCTGCGAGAGCCGCATTGTACACAGCCTTTGCTTCCGCAACTTTCTTCTCGTACTCTTCCCTTTCAAAGCGTGGCACAATGCCTGTTTCAAAATCTACCACCTCGATAGGTATGTTCACCAACTCACGGACAGACACGTTGATACCTTTGAAACGCTTCTTTCCGTCCTCAAACTTGGGCTTTATGCCCATATTCTTAAAATCATTCATCTTGATACCAGTTAAACGATAAAACAAATTGTGGCAGTCAGCGTGCTTGCATTGCCCATACAGCGATGCGATTATCTCCTGCCGTCTTTTCTTACTTTTCACTTTGTGCAGCCTCCGGGCTGCGTTCTGCTTGTTGCGCTTCCTCAGCCGGGTATGTGTCGGGTAAATCACATAGCCCAAGAAGTCTATTCCCCCGGTAACAGGAAACACACGTTTCACTTCCAGCTTCATCAGTGCCGCCCTTTCATGTATCTCGTTCCGGGCTTCCCAAGCCTCTTTCTTCGTTCTGAAATGTATATCCCCATCATCGCAATACCGATAGAAATGCCTGTAGCCTTTCTCGTCTTTCAGGTAATGGTCAAGGAACATACCCAGCAACATATTACCGAACCCCTGTGACGAGCGCAATCCGATAGACAAGCCTTTCGGCATTACCCTCACGAAACGCTCCAGTATGGTCAGCAATACCCGGTCTTTGAACATCCTGCGCAAGGCATACATCATGAAGTCCTGGTCTATGCTCTCGTAGAACTTCCGTATGTCGAATTTGTAGGCATACCGCATTTCTTCCGGGTATTCCTCCAAATCCCTGCGTATGTAGTCCAGCAGGTCGTGCATACCCCTGCGCTTGATTGAAGCTGCCGTGGTGCGGATGTACCGCCTGAATATCTTTTCTTCCACAACAGCCATGATTGCGTTGCAGCCGATACGCTCAATCATCGGTATTGACTGTACGGTTCGGACTTTCGGACCATCCGTAACCAGCATTTCACGGTAGCCTGAAATGCCGAACGTACCTGCCTTTATCTGCTCCTGCAACTTCTTAATGACCTCGTCCTCATGTGCCATAATCCAGCGACCGACACGGCTTTTCTTCCGTTTCGTTCCCCTCATTACGACATGGAGAGACTGGTATATGTTGCTGTACTCGCAAATCTCGTCTATTATGTTACTTGTCTTTCCTAATCGTCTCATTTCATTTTTTGCCTTCAATTTTTCGGGGTCTGACTTCTTCGGCTGGCATAAAGCCCCTACCAAACTCCACCCCACGCTTTCTTTTCCAGTTTTCCGTGACCAGCCACGCTGTTACTGAGGCTCATTCCCACAGGCTCTACATCGGGTACACGTACCCACCGTTGTACGCCTGAACTTTTTTGAGGCATAACGCTTCTATTCCTTATTGTTTGCAAGCCGAGAACCAATGTTCGCATTCGTGTTCGATGAATCGTTGTTCGTGTTCGCATACGCAACACCGCCATTCGCATTCGCATTGTTGTTCGACCGAAACACCACACGGTGTCTTTGGGAAATCCACCTTTGATTTTGAAAGGGGCAGAGGTCGAACAACAATGTCGCCTCCGCTCCCGGTTTATACGCTTTTTCGCTTCGCTCTCGCTTACGCTATTTCGATAACCGCCTTGAACGCTGCAACGCTCTTCGCAATGACGATTTTTCCACGGAAGGCAAGCCGAGAACCAATGTACGCACTCGTGACCGATGAATCGTAGTTCGTGTTCGCGGACGCAACACCGCCACTCGCATGCGCATTGCTGCTCGACCGAAACACCACACGGTTGATAGAGCCTGAAATTTGGTTAAGGTCGAAGTAGTTGCTTGATGTAGAGCCGCCAGCTCTTGCCACCCATACATCCATATACCGACCGTTTACCACATTCATAGGGTATCTGTCCCCACCTACCGTTTCGCCTTTCAGTTTTCGTATGGAGCCGTCCGGCATGGTTATGTGCATCGAGTAATCAACCTTTCCCTCGTTGAACGTGTCATTTATCCATTCACCCTTGTTTCCGTACCAGTTCTCGTAGCCCAACACGTTAGGGGCTTGTATATTTTTCTTCGCACCGTTCACCATTATGTATGCTGTATATTCAGCCGTGTTTTCAGGGTTGGCAAACGTGTCTGTCATTCCGGCTTCGTTGGTAAGCCCGGTAATACGACTATTGGTGCTTGTTCCATATCCGCAAGTACCTTGGCTGTCCGCTTTACCGTACTTGGCATAGAACAGGTTGCATACATCCTTGTGCATTTCCCAGTCTACGAGCTGATAACCATCGCCTCTGTTTCCTGCATATACTTTAAAATCCGGCTGCGTAATAGTGCCTGATGATTGTACACCGCTGATTGAGCGCAACATATCATCACGGAGTAAGGCTTCATAAACCCCGGTAAGGCATTCCACGTGTTCGCACCAGTCCGGTTCAATGGCTTCTATATCATCGGACTTGGTAAGCAACACGTAATCAAACGGAGCGTCATTTGCCACGCTGAATACAAGCTGCGTTGCGTTTTCGGGTATGGAGCTGAACAGGTACATTCCGTTGATTATACCGCTGTCCGTTAATGCTTTCATTCTCTTCAAGATGTTGCCATCTTCATCAAGGAACAAAGCACCGTAAACAGCCGAAACGATACCCGGAAAGCGAACCTGCCTGTATCCTTTTATTCCGACCTTGTAGTAACTGTTGCTTGAAAATTGCGTTTCCGCTTCTTCCAGCGTGTTGTAGTCATCACCAACCCTTACTGCATATCCCTCTTTCATTTCCAGCTCTTCCTGCATCAGCTTCATGCTTTCAGCTTTGGCAGGCTCTTTGTCAAGCGAACTGAATATACGGTATTTTGCTTTGTTCAGAAAGTCGTTCACGCCTTTGTACCAATAGTGAGGCTCGTACATCCACACATCGCCCTCCGCACCAGTCAGCACAGCCGGGGTTGCCAAATTCAGGCTCACCGCATCCGCAAAGAAGTTTGAATTTTGGTCGTGAAGCTTGCAGATGGTTACTTCACCGTTAGCCGACTTCTTTCCCAAGCAACGGTAACGCTTTCTCAAAATCATAGCCACGTGTCCGCTTGGTTCAAATGCGTTGTCGTAGTCGTACCCGGTCTTGTTGTCAAGGTTGCTGAATCCTGTGCCGTCCGAGATATGTTCAAGATGCTTTATCACGGTGCATTCCGGCTGTCTTATCGCCAATTCCGGGAAATGAGCCTGCATGTCCGCAAAGGTATCATCGTCAATGTATGTCGTGAGCTGGCATTTTCCCACCAGTCGGCAAGTCGGGGTGTTACCTCCGTTCTCATCCACACCGCCCACGCCCATAAGCCTGTTGAGCAACGAGCCGTCATCTTTCATATCCACCCCGGTTACACGCAAGTACTGAACCGATGTGCAGAGGTTGAACAGTTCCAGCCAATCCAACAGCTTGCAGTCGTCAATCACAAGCCTTTCCACACCGTTCGCCCCCTCCAGTTGCAGCCCTTTGTTGGTAAGCCTGTTCAGGCTCACAAGTTCGAGCGACTGCATGGAAGCAGGAAGCACGACCGAGACAAGCGGTGCGCCCTTGGCGAAAACAACGCTCTTTAGAGCCGTGTTTCCGGCGTCAAGCACTTCCAGCTTGGCGTTGCTTGAAAGGTCTATGCTTGTGAAACTCTCCGACAAAAGCCCGGACATCGTGAGGCTCTGCAAATTCTTGCAGTTCGACACAATCAGCGCATTCAGCGTTTTCTGCGTTGAGCCGCAACTTACGTCCAAAGTTCTCAATGCCGTACAGTTGTTCAGGTTGAGCGTCTGCAAGATTGCGTGCGAGACATTCGTGAGGTCTAAATCCCTCATGCGGCTTGCTCCGTAGAAGTTCTGAGGGTCGTTTACAATAAGGTCGGTACTGATTGTAAGTTCCACTTTTGAACCCTCCGCTTCCGCAAGTACGGCACTTTGTGTCGGGTTGCCGTTTGTATATCCGTATCCGAAATAGTAACGCTCGCTTGCCGTAATCTTCACCTTTCTTGGAGACTGGCTGAACTTGTATCCGAAATAACAGGCAAAGCTGTCGGCACGGTAAGTACCAGCCACATATTGCGCATCCATGAGCGCAAATCGGTTCTTGATTGTGTACAAGCGGTGGGCGTATCGGTTGCCCTGCAATGCGTACAGGTAATCGTAGTACTTCGTACCGTCAGTGGTGCTTACGCCCTCTGTAAGGGGCTGTATGTACTTGAAATAACCGTCCTTGTTATACACACGTTCCGACCAGTTGCCCATTTGCGTCACGTTGAACATCGTCAGCACCTCTTCCGTACTCATGTTGGAGCGGATGACCCCTGCGACCTCCACCAGTTTTTCTCTCAGTCCCTCACGGACAAGCTCCCACAATACGCTGTCGTGTCCGGCAAATGCGTATGAGCCTGTCGTTTCGTCAAAGGTTTCATGCGTGATTACATACGTGTATGCAAGCACTGAATCATTACGACCGCCAAGGATTGTGTCGGCATCGTAAGGCAGGAAGTACCATGTAAGACCGTCCCAAGTGGCAAGCATCATGTTCTTTGCCCTTTGGTCGACCGCCATGAAGTAGTCGGTAAACAGATACCATGCGCAAAGGCTGTTCACGTTGAAGTACTGGCTCACTTCCGCTTTGAACTTGTCAGGATTGCCCTTGCAGCTCACTATCCAATCCCAAAGCCTTGTTACGGCTGTTTTCTGCGCTTCCGTAGCATTTCCCCATTCCGTATCATCGGGGTATCTGAACTCCAAGCTATCGTCGAACTCCGACATATCACTTGTAGCAAACAGGCACAAAAGTTTCGAGTTGTTAAGGAACTCCAAGCAGATACACGGGTTTGGCTTTCCGGCAAGCGTGGCTTCATCGTTGAATCCCTCTATACCCTCAAAACCATAGACGATGTGGCTGTCAGATTTTTCGTTGTTGAAGTTGAACTTTCCGAGATACTTGTTCGTTCCGCTTTCATCGTTGTCATAGAAACCGTCTATCGGGAAACCGTCCACGCCGATACGCAAGTCATATTTGCCCTTGTAAGCCTCCTGCGGTGGGGTGAGGAAGCCGCATTTCTTCCAAACATCGTTTACCAAGCGCACCGCACCTGTGTTGTGAGTAGACGAGCTGTCTGAAAAGTCCGCTTTCAAGCACCATATCTTCACGGGTCTTGCTCCCGGCTTGAAACTATATTCAAGGCTTGGCACTTCGACACCTCCCACAATCAGCGTTGTGCCGTATTTGTCCTTGCGGTCAAAGTAGATACGGTAGTTCTTTCGTGGGTAGGTTGTTGATGACGTACCCTGTATGCGCAATCCTGCACCGTGTACCTCGAAGTCGTATTCCTTGCCGTATGCCGAATAGAAATAGATGTCAACCGGGACTTCAAATTTCTTGTTGTTCGTCTGATTGACCAGCTCCACATCGCCCACGATACGGATAACCGACTTTCCCTGCGCCCTCAGCTTCTCTATATCCACGGAAATGCCCTCATCGTCCATTATGTCGTTGGAGTTGTAGAGCGTTACCATTTCTTCCACCGTTTCCCTGTCTACCATGAAATTGACAAGCATTTCATCATCGGTCAGCGGCTTCTCGTAGATACGGATTGAGCGCATGTCCACATCTGCCGCATCGGAGCTTACGGTGATGTTCACCGGGTTCTGCTGCAAGAGGCTTTCCGTTCCTGAATACTGCTTCACTCCACAACGCACACCGTTCACGTACAGCTCCATGAGCCTTGTGTCCGTTTTCTTCTGTATTACAAAGCTGATATGGAAACTCATGTCGGGAACGAACGGAGTGTTCACGGACGAGCCGTTTGAAGCTGTCATCCTGACTTCCTCAGCTGTCATTTGGAAACCGATGCCGCCATCCATGCAGGACAGGATAACGCCTTTTTTGTCCGTGATGTTGGAGCAGCGCAACTCGAACTCGTATGTTGCACCGTTCGGGGTTGCATCAACGGCAAACGGCTTGTAGCCGATTTCAATGTTGGCACCGTTCTGCATTTTCAATGTCTCCCCAGTCCAACCGCTGCCGCTCCAGTCAAAGCCGTTGAACTTGGTCTTGATTCCGTTGTACTCCCAATTGGCAGGGTCGCCCTCCGTGTTGCTTCGTCCGGCTGCTGACAGCTTCAGGAGCATACCGGCCGTTATTTCCTCAATGTCGATGCTTGAAGCCTTTACATTGATGAAGAAAGGGTATGAGGTAGTTCCGCAATCAAACCTCATGTTCACCTTACCCCTTTCCGTGTAGCGGTTGGTGTATACCTGCACCGTTCTTGGCACGCTCACGGTCTGCGTCTTGATGTTGTCACGGAACACGTCCATGTCAGCCGGGGTCTTGTCGGGGTCGTAGGCAATGAACTCAAAATCCAGCTTCTCATACTGCCCGACTTCCAAGGTAGGGGTGAGGTGGTCGGAAGTGAATATCCGTCCATCGGGAAAGCGCAAGAGCGTGCCAATAAACGGTTTGTAGCTTCCTGCTTTCAGTATGTCGAAGTAGATGCTCTCCGACTTGATTGTAAGCAATTCGGAAGCCTCCATTTCAGCCACCATCTGTACCGTGTGCCGACCTGCCGCAAGCGTACTCATGGAAAGGTTGAAGTTTCCGTTGGTTATGCCTGACTTGGTTACGGTCTGCGTATTGTTCTGCTTTCCGTCCACATAGAGGGTAACGACTTTCGTACCAGCCCCCGAAACGGTAAACGGAATGGAAACCGTTTCAAGCGTTCCGTAACCGCCTTGCGCCACCTTGTTGGCAAGGTTGTAGGATGTGGATAACGACAGGGTTACGACCTTTACGGATGCGTAAGCCTGTTTGGTCTGCTTTTTCCCCTCAATGTCCGTAACTTCCGCTTTCACGTATATGTCGGTAGTTCCGAGCAACAGGTACTTGGAAATGTCAAGTGAATAGCTTCCTTTAGCCACATTGGTATAGGATTGCGAAAAGACGGTCTGCACACCTCGCTTCATCTGTATGGTTATGTTCGCCCTCTGTCCTGTGGATTGCCCGGCTTCATCGCCACCCGTATATTGGTGGTCGTAGGTATAGGTCAGTATGGAACTGCCGCCCTCTTTGATAATAGGGTTATCAACGGAAGAGGAAAGCACGATTTTGGTTGCCGACCCGGTTTCACCGCCTCCACCGCCCCCGGCTGGTATGGTGAACTCCGTAATGATAGCCGACTTGCTTTTCAACGACACAGTTACCGTGTTGTCGTCATTCTCCGTGACCTCGCTACCGAACAATGTGCCTGTTTCCACCTCGTTGAACTTGGCTGTAACAGCCGCATTCTGAATGGGGTTTGTCGAATCTATATTGAGGCTTTCGTCCACTTCGGGAACATCCACGTTGATAGACACGTTGCCTGTCTCATCGGGTGTCTTTCTCTCACCGTTGAATGTAATCTGCTTCACAGCCCCTGCGCCTCCGTATTCTTCCCATGCTCCGGGCGTGAGGAAACTTTCAATGTCCGTTCCAGCAAACCGATAATCAGCCCATTTCCCTGCGCTTGCTTCGAACGTGATAATCATCCCGGCTTTCTCATCGTCAGAAATATCAGCTCCGGCAAGGGCTGCAACTGCCGTTTCTTTCGTGTAGTAACCGCTTTCAAGAGGCTGTTGGGTGGAAACATTGTAAAATCCTGAACCGCTTCCCGAACCTCCTCCGAAGTTCTTCCAGTTGTCGGCATTGTTGAACCCGGTAGCCGGGTCTCCTGTGAACTGCTTGCAAGCCCATCCGTTCGATGTCTTGAAGATGAACACCGCACCGTCCTGTTGCGCTGCCGTGATGTTTGCAGCGACAACGGCATTTACCGCTGCCGTGATGTCGTCATATTGTGTGGTGGTTTTCAGGACACGGTTCACATTCAGTACCGTACCCCTTAACTCCCCGGCAACATCGTCAAGATTGCCGAGAGCCGTGTTCACTTTCCCTGCGGCTTCGTTGGCTTTCTGCGCTGCCTTTTCCGCTTCCCCTGCCTTGTTCGCTGCAAGGGTTGCCGATGTGTTGGCATTGTCCTTGGCGGACAGAGCCTCGTTTGCAGCCTTGTTTGCATTTGCGGCTGCATCGGTCGCAGGCTTTCCCAACAACGTTACCGGAGCGGAAACAACCACGTTTCCTTTCATAGCCGGAAGCGACTTCACACCGTCAAGGGTGGTCACTTCTTCAAGTTCGTTCACGCCCTGCGATGAAGCCTTAATTTGCGTCAAGACTTCCTGAACGATTTGTTTTCTTTCCTGGTCTGTCATTTTTGTACGCTATTTGTTGTTCTCTATAATGTCGTAAACTTGTCCATAGCCTCCTGCGGTTAGAGCTTCTCCACATACTTCTTTTATCAAGCAGGCTTCTTCTGCCGTTATTTCAATATCACCATTGCTCTTTATTATCTTTTGTGAAATGCAATATGCCTTGAATTTATCATCATTGCTTACGGGTTTGTCTTTCCCATAGAAAAATAAGGCTTCCGCTACAGAGTATGCTATGCTTTCTCCTTTCAACTCTTCTCCTTTGAAGTCTTTGAACTGCTTATTCAGATTTACTTTCATGATTGTATGTTTTTGTATATTTATTCTTCTATTCTCCTGTGTATCCTACGATAATACCACCCCTCACGATAAGGCGTATCTTGTCAAGGTCAGGATTCTGAGCCGCTCCATTGCCCCAGTCCACGCCCTCATTATACTCGTATGTCCCATCTGAGTTTCGTTTTACTACATATCTGAACCTTTTTGATGCGCAGGCATCACTAACCAGACCTGTATTGGTATCCCTTACATCTACTCCACCCACGAAGAAAGCGGCATAGGTCATACTTGATGCCGGATAAATTAAAGAACCTGTCGATGCGTATATGGCTGCTCCTCCCGAATTTGAGCCTACTGCTTTAATGCCGAACCTCCCTTTTGTAGCCCCATTAAACGCCACATCCACGATACCGTCAGTATCAGTCTGTGAGACTCCAAGTTTAAGACTTCTTGAATCACTTCCGAAGTAATCTCTTGCTTTCCAGTATAATCTTCCGGATTCAATCGTAAATCCCCCCATTTTGCCAGTTACAGCATAGACGGTGCCTCTCAAATTAGCATTTACGGCTTCAATGCTGCCATCAGTAAGTATCTTGAAATTTCCATTGGCGGTTACAAGCCCTTCCAACGCAATGTTTTTTGCCTTTATCTTGATACTTGATGCAGTCTGACTGATAAATGACACTATATTGCCATTGGAGTCGAACGCATACAGCTTGTTAGCCATTGCCGTTGTAACAAGCCCTGCTGTGTTCTTTATACTTCCGTCCTCATTGAACCTGTTTGCTACCACTTTGATTTGCTCCGCTGTCTGCGAAATGGCGGAGTTTAATTTGTCGGTAAGTCCTGTTTCAAGGTTGGTGATGCTTGCGGAAACTTCCGAACGTATCTCACGTGCCGTGATAATCATTTCGGAGTGGTATTCCTCCAGCTTGCGTGTCGTTTCCGCACGTTCCTCTGCCGCAAGGACAAACTTCTTGTCGGTCTGCTCGAAGAATGTCTTGTAACGCTGTTCTATGTCTGCAATCCTGTCCAATGACAGCCGTATGGCATACAGGTACATTTCTCCCGAAAACGAAAGCCGGAAATCACCTGTTCCGTTCCAAAGTCCCGAAACCTCGAATGTTACGTATTCATCACCTGTGGCTTCTATCTGCTCGTTGACCGAAAGCATTTCAAAGGGACTGAACCCCTCTTGACTTGCACCCTCGAACTCTATTTTGAGCGTACCGGGGCTGAGACAGCGGTAAAAGAAAGACAGGTAAAATTTCTTCGGCAGGAACTTTCCGTTGATGTCCGTTTCATCGCATACAGGGTGGCTCTCGAAGTTCTCGTTGCGCTGCAACAGGTATCTGTTTTTTATATACAGCACGGTGCGGTTGCGGTCGGTCATTATTCCCGTGTAGGCGGTCTTGTTGGCAAGCGGCTTGTCGTTGAGCCAAATCCATTTGTTGCCTATGAGGAAGAAAGTAACACCGTTGTCCGTTTCCCAGCCCTCCATGTTCTTGTTGAAGTAGGCGTTGCGCAAATAGCTCTCGTAAGCCATCAGTTCCTTTTCAACCGACTGTATTTCAGAAGTGATGCGCCCCTCGATAATTTCGAACTTTGTCTTGATGTCCTCGCCTGTTGATAGGATGAACGTGCCACGTAAGTAGGCGTTATCCGCATACAGACCGTCACCGTGCGGCTGGTTGTCAGACGGAAACGAGTTGTCGCTGATACCGTCAAGATTGCCGAGCCTTGCACGGAGACATCCGTTGAAGTTCTTTTCCTTTACTCCGTTCAGCACGTCAATGCGTGGCTGTCCGTCCTCTGTCGCTGAAATGCTGATAAGGTTTTGGCGCAAAGGATTGTCCGTGTTTCCAATCAGAACGCACTCATCGCCCTGTTCCGGCTTCACTCCCTCAAATTCGGATATAGGAACGGTTACGGTATCACCGTCAGAAGATGACACACGCACCCAATAATACTTTATGCCCGAACCAGTCCACACTTGGCAGCGCATAAGGTCGCCCTCTGCAAACGTATTCTCATCTTCGAACTTGATAAGGTAGTTTTCACCGCTTTCATCAGTTTCTACCGTCTTTATCTTGCCGTTGCCAGCCGAAACCACAATCTGACCGCCTACGGCTCTTATTTTGGAGATAAGCAGCTCATATACGGTCATCAGTTTGCGTACCGTGAGACGGTCTATCGTCATGCTCCAATCGCCTGTTGCGAGCATCTTCCATATTTGGAATCCCTCACCGAAAAATCCGTCAACGAACTTTTCAGAGCCGATTTGCCCGACTATCGCCGTTGCGATGTTGGCAAGGGTGCGCACCAGCAGGCTGTGGGCTTCCAAATTTCCGTCCTTGTCGAACTTGCCGCCCGAAACGCCCTCTTCATACAGCCCTGCTTCGATACCTTCAAGGAACTTGATAAGGCTTTGCGCCACATCCGGGTTTATCTTGTTCAGGAACTCCGATTTTGCCCTCAGCGATGAATATACGTTGTGGTCGCTTGGGGTCGTGCCGTCATGTCTTTTTATGACATAGACACCACCGCCCCCGGAAACGAACTGCGTGTTTTTGTAGGTTATCGCATCCACCTTTTCTTCAAGAGCCGTGCTGTTTGAATACCCTGCGCTTTCCCCAACGGTATATGTACAGTTGTAGCGGTTATCCAGCCTCTTTTCAAAGGAGCGTACACGGCTCACACGGTAGCCGTTATCGAAATAGCCCTCGTTCCTCAATTCCACGGCTTGCCCAATATCCAAATCTACTACATCTGACGGCAGGTATATCATCTTACCGTTGCGTTCCTTGTACCCTGCACAGCGTATTGGGTCGGTCGTGCAGTTGTATATGGACTTGTCTTGGCTCTTTTTCAATATCGTTTCGTGAGCCTTTGCCAACAGTTCCTGTTCGGCTTGCGGTATAAGTTGCTCAGATACGAGTTTGGAGTTATAGCCGTAAAGAATGTACTTGTCGCCATTGGACGGCTTGAAACTCTCGCTTGGCAGTTCCGTTCCGTAGTCCTCGTTACGTACAATCTCCCACAACTGCGCCCGGCTGTCGCTTTCGGCAAGCCCATCGGGGTTGAACGTGACGGCAAAGTCCATTCCGGCAAGCGTACCGTCCTGAAAGGTTATGCGCAATTCCTCACCGGGTATGACATATTCCTTTGAGAACCTTATCCCTGCATCCTTGAAGCGGTAAGCGTTCCATTTCACGTACTCCGTGCTTCCGTCCTCCTGTTCGACCTTGTCCGTGTATTCCTTTGTGGTTATATCTGACATTGTGCCGACACGGTGGGGGTATATCTCATCGAACACGACAACGCCCTCAACCACATCTTCGGGCTGCATATTATCCCAAGCGTCTATGTGGTCAATGCCGACAGGCAGTTTCAACCTGCGTTCCACAACGCCCTCAATGACAAGGTTTGCATCATCGTCCTTGCGGTAGTCTTTCGGAATGTTCCTTGTAGAGCCGAAAGCGTAAAGACGGGTGATATAATCGGTGTCCTGTCCGTCCTCACGCTCCATGTCCTGCACCACATCACCCTCCTCGAATACAACAGGGCTTCCGTATTCGCACCTTGAAAGGTGTATCACGTTGTCGGTAATCCACCATTCCGTTTCCCATGTTTCAGCAATCCTCGTGAGGGCATCCAACAGGCTCGTTCCGTCAAACTCCACCAGCTTCATTTCGGTAAGGCTCGCATCTACCGTGAAACTCCAGTCGCCAAACCCGGAGTCACGGATGTTGTCAACGAGTATCTGCAAGAAGTACTTCGGAAGCTGCACCATTTTCCAAGCCTTTTCACTCCCTTTCTGACGGTTGTAGAACATCTTTCGGAAAGCCCATTTAGCCCAAGCCGGGTTAAACTTCTGCTCATACGACCAGCCGCCATCAGTACCTGTGTTGCGCTCCGGCTTGCTTACGGTAACAATCTCAAACCGTCCGAACTCCGTTTCTATGTAGTCGCCCTTTTTGAAGCGCACAAGCCTGTCCGTTTCAAAGCTCAGAAGCACGTATTCCTCTGACATAAGCTCCTTATGGTACACGCTGCGCTCCGACACTTCTACCGAATGGCGGATGTTGCCTTTTTTGTCTCTTATGTCAATCATACTCTGTTCTTCGGGTTAGGCTCGTTCAACTTCAATACAAATTTTCCCAGCCGACCGTTGAATTGGCTGAACTGCTGGCAAGACATATACAGCAGGTGGTACACGACCCCCGGCTGGTACTTGGTGCGCAAGTCAAGCTGCCCCTTTTCAAGCTCTTTCACGAAATTGGCATACCTCGTCAGGAACTCCGTAAGGTTTTTAGCCTTGATTGCGAACACAAGCTGCAAGTCCCTTTCGTCAATCTTCGGTGGGTTGTCCTCTCCGGCAAGCACCTGTTTGCCGTGTATCAGCGCACTCTTGTTCTGCACGTAGCCTTTTACAGGGGCAGGGGTGAGCAGGGCGGTGAAAGATGTCTCACCGAATATCACGCCCCATTCATCGTGCGCATCCTTGTTGTTTATGTAACATTCTCCCCTCATAGCACTACCACCGTTTTGTCCTTGTCAATCTCCACCTCGCAACCGCCTATGTTCACTATCAGCAACACGGCATAGTTGCTTGCCTTTATCCGGGCTTTCGCTCCGTGCATGAGGATAATCTTGTGGACTACGTTATTTTCATCAAATTTCAATTCTCCGCAAGTATCTCCGACCAAGGCAATATCTTTATCATTCGAGCGGCAAACATTGCCCTCGTCAACGAAAACACCAAGTTCCGATATTCCGTGCCTTTTCATTTCACGGAACATCGGCAATTCCGGGAAATTCTTTTCCTCGCAAAACTCACGACCTTGCGGTGAAAAGAAAAGCCATACAAGGCTCTTCCAGTCGCTCACCTTTCCCGAACCGCTGCAAGCCCCCAACAGGGCTGCCGATTTCATTATTTCGTCAATCTTCATAGCTTGCGTGTATTTTTTTCAATCTTGCCCAGCCGTATGTTCATCTCGAAAAGCTCCTTTGTGTTCTTGGCTATCGTTTCAAGATGCCCAACGGCAAGCAAGGCTAAGTTCTTAATCTCTTCCAAATTCTGTTTGTTGGCTATGACCTGCAAGCGGATAGCCTTAACATCGTCACTTATGGTTATGAGCGTGATTTTGCACTGCTCCGAATTGAGCTGCACCGCCAAGAAACGACCGTTCAGTTCGTCTATGCTGTCCTGGCTTGCGGTGGCAAAACCTTTCTTCGTGCTTTCCTGCGAGCTGGCTTCACCATCGTACATGATGCTGTCAGCCCACCCGAACTGCCTGTCCAAGTCCTTTTGCAAGTCCTCTGCCATTTGGTACACATAATCCTGTTCCCATTGGGTAAGCACGTTGTCTGCATAGAACTGTTGCAGCTTCGTGCGTATCTCTTCCATTTTCTTTGAGGACTGGATTGCAGCCTTGATGCTTTCAGTGACCATCTGCTGCATCATCTTCTTGACTACATCCTTTGCGGACTTCGCCTTGTCGCTGCCGGAAGCCCAAGCCTCCGCATAGGCGTTTGCGAAGTTGTTTATAGCCGACTTCAAGTCCTCACCGAAAATCGCATCCACAGCCTTTTCCTTGTTCTCCGCAAGCACACGGTCTATTTCCTCAATCTGCGCTTCCCATTCCTTTATGCGCCCCTCATCGGTCTTTTTCTTGTCCCTCTCTTCCGCTATCTGCTGCCGTATCAGGACTTTCTGTTGTTCGAGCAGCTGGTTTTGCTGCTCAATCATCTTTGAGGCATCCTTTGAGTAAGCCTTTTCAACGGAGCGACCCAAATCGTCATAAGACTTGTCAAGAACCTCTATTTGTTCTTGCAGTTTCTGTATCTTCTTTTCGTGTTTAGCATCGTGCAGCTTTGCCAGTGCAGAACCGAGAGAGGAAACAAGCCCTATGGCTGCTCCTGCCGCTGCGCCCCAAGGACCGAATACCGCCCCGGCTTTTGCACCCGACATCGCTCCGCTGATTGAATCCATCGCCACGTTCAAGCCCTCTGCTATTCCGTTCATGGTGTCGCTTCCGAAAGCGTCCCCAAGGCTTGAGAACGTATCGGAAAGGAAAGAACCGACCTGTAGCACATCGCCCATTCCGTCCTCAATCATCGCAAGACCGTCTTTCAGCTTCTTTGTATCATCCCCGGCATTGAACACTTTTTTCAGACCGTTGGACATCTTGTTGAAAGCCGTGTACGACCTGTCTGCCTCGTTGCGTATGTCGTTTATCGCCTTGCGTATCTTTTCAAGTTCGTCAGGTGATTGGCGCAACGTGTCGAATGTTTCCTTGCTCATACCGAACTCAATGCCTTTCGCTTCGTCCCATTCTCCAGCAATGAGGAATTGCAGTGCCTGTTCCCCGGCATCGGCTATCTCACGCATATTATTCACAGCCTTGTCGGTCATGTCTTCAAACAATCTGCTTACGGCTGCC
>UMCP01063021.1_pt1 | contig 16437 bp, 9 predicted proteins | sample 1964261 | NCBI WGS metagenome assembly UMCP01 (sample SAMEA4835971, study PRJEB28245) | human gut metagenome | biome: gut microbiome; material: fecal sample | place: Denmark | collected 2008
CAATGCCTGTTATTGGTATTCCAATGCACACAACATCACTAGGCGGTAGAGATTCATTATATTCAATAGTACAGATGCCTACAGGTATTCCTGTTGCAACTGTTGCTATTAACGGTGGTGCCAATGCAGGTATTCTTGCAGCCAAGATTCTTGCAACATCTGATGCAGCACTTCTTGAAAGGCTTAAGGATTATACTAAGAATCTTAAGGAAAGTGTTCAGAAGAAGGATGCCAGACTTCAGGAAGTCGGTTATAAGAATTATTAATTAGTAACTGAATAGTTACATTAACTTACATTTATCATAATATTGAAGGAGAAAGAATCATGGATTACAAGAAATCTGGAGTTGATATTGAAGCAGGTTACAAGTCAGTTGAGTTAATGAAAGAGGCTGTTAAGTCTACTATGAGAGAAGAAGTGTTAGGCGGAATCGGCGGATTCTCAGGTGCATTTTCACTCGCTAAGATTAAGGAGATGGAAGAGCCTGTATTACTTTCAGGAACTGACGGATGTGGAACTAAGGTTAAGTTAGCTTTCATTATGGACAAGCATGATACTATCGGTATTGATGCAGTTGCTATGTGTGTTAACGATGTTGTATGTGCTGGTGGAGAGCCACTCTTCTTCCTTGATTACATCGCATGCGGCAAGAATTATCCAGAAAAGATTGCTACTATCGTTGGTGGTGTTGCAGAGGGCTGCAGACAGTCTGAATGTGCACTTATCGGTGGTGAGACAGCAGAGCATCCGGGACTTATGCCACAGGATGAATATGATCTTGCAGGATTTGCTGTAGGTGTTGTTGATAAGAAGGATCTTATTACAGGCGAGAACATCAAGCCAGGTGATACTCTTATCGGTATCGCTTCAAGTGGTGTACACAGCAATGGATTCTCACTTGTAAGAAGCGTATTTACAATGACAGAGGAATCTCTTAATACATATTACGATTCACTTGGAAAGACATTAGGAGAGGCATTACTTGCTCCAACTAAGATATATGTTAAGACAATGAAGGAAATCAAGAAGGCAGGCGTTAAGGTTAAGGGTTGCAGCCATATCACAGGTGGTGGTTTCTATGAAAATGTACCTAGAATGCTTCCAGACGGTGTTAAGGCAGTAATTAAGAAGGACAGCTACGAAGTACCACCAATCTTTAAGATGCTTGCAGAAGATGGCAATATCGAAGAGCATATGATGTATAATACATTTAACATGGGTATCGGTCTTGTACTTGCCGTTGATCCTGCTGATGTTGATACAGTTATGGTAGCAGTTAAGGCTGCAGGTGAGACTCCATATGTTATCGGAAGCATTGAAGCTGGCGAGAAGGGAGTTACTTTATGCTAAGAGTTGCAGTTATGGTTTCCGGAGGCGGAACTAATCTTCAGGCTATTATCGATGCTGTTAAGGATGGAACAATCACTAACACAGAGCTTGTAGCAGTTATAAGCAATAATGCCGGAGCATATGCACTCACAAGAGCTAAGGATAACAATATTCCAGCATATTGCATATCACCTAAGGATTATGAAAGCAGAGATGCATTTAACGATGCGCTACTTGATAAAGTGAATGAGCTTAATGTTGACCTTATAGTACTCGCAGGATTCCTTGTAAGAATCCCAGAGAAAATGGTTCATCAGTACAGCCACAGAATTATTAATATTCATCCATCACTTATACCTTCATTCTGCGGAGTTGGTTTCTATGGACTCAAGGTTCATGAAGCAGCTCTGGCAAAGGGTGTTAAGGTATCAGGTGCAACTGTGCATTATGTAGATGAAGGAATGGATACAGGAGAGATTATTTTCCAGAAGGCAGTTGATGTACTTGATGGTGATACTCCTGAAACTCTTCAGAGAAGAATTATGGAGCAGGCTGAATGGAAGCTTCTTCCTAAGGCAATTAACAAGATTGCCAATGAACATGTTAATTAATGATTACTGACTAAGTATATAGATAACAATATGCGGAGGAATTAAGATGAAAGTATTAGTTGTAGGCAGCGGCGGAAGAGAGCATGCAATATGCTGGAAGTTAAGCAAGAGTCCTAAGGTTGACAAGATATACTGTGCACCGGGTAATGCGGGAATTGCAGAGCTTGCAGAGTGTGTTGATATTAAGGCAATGGAGTTTGAGAAGCTTGTAGCATTTGCTAAGGAAAACAGCATTGACCTTACTGTTATCGGTATGGACGACCCACTTGTCGGCGGTGTCGTTGATGTATTCGAGGCAGAGGGCTTAAGAGTATTCGGACCAAGAAAGAATGCAGCTATTCTTGAAGGATCTAAGGCATTTTCTAAGGACCTTATGAAGAAATACAATATTCCGACAGCAGCTTATGAAACATTTACATCAGCAGAAGAAGCCAAGAAGTATCTTGAGACTGCTGAATATCCTATCGTTCTTAAGGCTGACGGACTTGCACTCGGCAAAGGCGTTCTTATATGTGAGAACAAAGAGGATGCACTTGCAGGTGTTGATGAGCTTATGCTTGACAAGAAGTTCGGAACAGCAGGTGATACAATTGTCATTGAGGAATTCATGACAGGCCGTGAGGTTTCAGTACTTTCATTTGTTGATGGTGATACAATTAAGATTATGTCATCAGCTCAGGATCATAAGAGAGCTAAGGATGGTGACCAGGGTCTTAATACAGGCGGAATGGGTAACTTCTCACCATCACCTTTCTACACTAAGGAAGTTGATGAGTTCTGTAAGAAATACATTTATCAGGCAACTGTTGATGCAATGAAGAGTGAGGGCAGACCATTTAAGGGAGTTATCTTCTTTGGACTTATGCTTACTCCAAAGGGACCAAAGGTTCTTGAGTACAATGCAAGATTTGGTGATCCTGAGGCACAGGTTGTTCTTCCTAGAATGAAGAATGATATTGTTGATGTATTTGAGGCTTGTATTGATGGAACTCTTGATAAGGTTGACCTTCAATTTGAAGATAACGCATGTGTATGTGTAATTCTTGCTTCTGACGGATATCCACTCGCATACGAGAAGGGCTTCGAGATTAAGGGAATGGAAAACTTCAAGGGTAAGGATGATTATTTCTTATTCCATGCAGGTTCTAAATTCAACGAAGAAGGCAAGGTTGTAACTAACGGAGGACGAGTTCTCGGTGTTACAGCACTTGGCAAGGACCTTAAGGAAGCAAGAGCCAAGGCTTATGAAGCTACTGAATGGGTAGATTTCGATAACAAATATATGAGACATGATATTGGTAAGGCAATTGATGAAGCTTAATTAGTAACTGTTAAGAGTCAGGCAAAATGCGAAGCATTTTCGATACTGGCGGAAAATAGTTAGTATTAAAGAAAATGGGGGCAGATGGCTGGAGAATACCGGTTATCTGCCTTAGTGTGTAAATGAGGAGACAATTATGAAAATAACACCAGTTAAGGGTACTAATGATTATCTTCCTAATGAGGTTGAAATCAGGGATTACCTTCAGAATGAGATATTAAAGGTATATGTTGCTAATGGATTTGAACACATTACAACACCTATTATTGAGGATATTGAGAACCTTGATAAGAGTGATGGTGGTGAGAACTTAAATCTTATATTCAAGATTATGAAGAGAGGCGATAAGCTTGAGAAGGCTGTAAGTTCACTTCAGGAAAATCCTAAGACAGGAACAGCCTGTGAGAATGAAATTGCTGATATGGGATTAAGATATGACCTTACACTTCCGCTCAGCCGTTACTTTGCTAACAACAAGGACAAGCTCACTCTTCCTATGAAATGTATCCAGATGGACAGAGTGTACAGAGCTGAAAGACCACAGAAGGGCAGACTTCGTGAGTTTGTTCAGTGCGATATTGATATTATTGGTTCTGATTCTACAGATTCAGAGGTTGAACTTATTCTTACAACAACAAAGGCTCTTAAGGCTATTGGCATGAAGAATTTCAAGGTTAAGATTAACGACAGAAGACTTCTCCGTTCATTCCTTCAGAATTGTGGATTTACCGAGGATCAGCTTGACAGTGTGTGCATTACATTTGACAAGATGGATAAGGTCGGACTTGACGGTGTTAAGGCTGAGCTTACAGACAAGGGATTTGACGCTACTGCAATTGAGAAGTTTATTGGATTCTTTGGAAGTGTTTCAAGTGCACAGGAGATAAGCCTTGAAAGTGTTGAGGCTATACTGGATGATAAAGCTCCAGCAGAAAGCGTAAGAGGAATTATCAACACTGTAAATGAGCTTTCAAACGGTCAGTTTGATATTGTATTTGACCTTTCTTTAGTAAGAGGTCAGGGTTACTATACAGGAACTGTATTTGAAGTTGAAAGTATTGATTTCAAGGGTGCTATCGCAGGTGGTGGAAGATATGACAACCTTATTGGCAAGTTCTTAGGACAGCAGGTAAGCGCTGTTGGATTCTCAATCGGATTCGAGAGAATCTTCTCAATCCTTATGCAGAATGGCGTTGAGACTAAGGCATCAGCAGACAAGATTGCCGTTATGTATGACGAGGGACAGGTTAAGGAAGCTTATGCAATAGCAGAAAAATACAGAGCAGAAGGTAAGGTATGCTCATTATATGTAAAGCCTAAGAAGATGGGTAAGTTCCTCGGAAAGCTTGAAGAGCGTGGATATAAAGGATTTGTCAATGTCAGCAATGGGGACGAGATAAGCTTGTTCTAGTGAGTTTTATGGCGCAGCCTTTTTAAGGGCTGCGCTTATTGCTTCTATAAAGACGGAATATGTATATCTGTTGGCTGAATCATAGGTTATGTTGGTTGTTCCGGCTTCCATGACTTTAGAGGCAACTTCATCAAATGAAGTTGTAAGCTTAGGGTACATAGTAGTGATTGATTCAGAAAGATTAACAAGCTCAATGCTGTTAATGTTAGAAGAATCAACTGTGACCTGGATGTCAACGGGATTGCCATCTAACAGGATAGAAGCGGTATATACTCCGGGGCAGAATTTAGGAGCGTCGGCATTATCAAGGGGTGTTTCAATATTAGAAGAAGCAGAAGCATTTACAGTGCTGCTCCTAGGCTGAGTAGTGTTTCTGGAATTATCAGAACCCTTGCTGCCAAGACGGATAACAGCGAATATAACAAATGCTATTACAATAGCAGCGATAACCGCTCCAATAAGGAGCTTTTTAAGTGGAATAACAACGATTTTAGTCTGACTCATCACAAAGAAACCTGCCCTTCATATTCGTTATTACAAAATATATGGCAGAGCATATGAAAATATGATTTAAATAGCGTTTTACTTTTTGGAATGTGAATGTTACACTAAAACACATGTATGGTATTCACATTTATAGGTTTTATGATATTGGGAGAGGTAACAATGAATTATTTTATTTTTGGTGGATCAGGATTTATAGGAACGCATCTTATTAAGTTAATAAAGCAGGAATGTCTGAAAGAGAATGACAGAATATATGACCTTGACATTGTTATGCCAGGAGAAGAAGGTGTAGTGCCAGGTGTTGTAGAAAAGATGGAAGGTGTTGAGTATATAAGACTAGATGTAAGAAAAGAGATTACATTTGACTTTAAGCCAACAGAAGACGATATAATATTTAATCTTGCGGCAGTACATAGAACACCGGGTCATCCTGATGAGGCATATTTTGAGACCAATATACTTGGTGCTGAAAATGTTACAGCATTTGCAGACAGATATGGAATAAAGAAAATCTTATTCACAAGTTCAATTGCACCATATGGCGCAGCGGAAGAATTAAAGACAGAGGATACTATACCTATGCCTAATACACCATATGGAATAAGCAAGCTTACAGCCGAGAAAATTCATATGATATGGCAGGCTGAGGACGACACAAGAGAACTGACAATTGTGCGTCCGGGAATAGTATATGGCAAGGGTGAACATGGAAACATGACCAGATTATACTGGGGCCAGAGGAAAAGATATTTTATGTATACAGGACGAAAAGATACAATAAAGGCTTGTATATATGTCAAAGAGCTTGTAAGATTCTTCAAATACAGAATGATTGATAATGATTTTTCAGGAGTTGATATATTTAACTGTACATTTGAACCGGCATATAACATAGAACAGATATGTATGGCAATACAGGAGGCTACTGGAATGAAGCGGCATATACCGTTGATTCCGGGAGGATTGCTTATGACAGTTGCAAGAATTGTAGGTCCATTAGGCGGTAAGAAAGTAGGAATACATCCGGCGAGAGTTAAGAAACTGATGGTTTCAACTAATATATGTGGAAAGAAGCTGGCAGCTACAGATTATACATTCCACTATACATTGGTAGAGAGCTTCAGAGACTGGTTTAATGATTGCAACAAAGAGGGGTTATATTAGATAATAGATGCGGAGCCTTGGGGTTCCGCATTTTATGTATGGACAGGAGTATATTTATGAAGAAGTTGATAATAATGGTGCTGGCCTGTGGCTGCATGGTGGGATTTCTTGCATGTGGACAGAAAGAAAATGCTGATACCAGCCAGACAGAGAGCATATATGAAACAGAAACGAAAGAAAGAACAAGTAGTGTTGCTGGTACACAGGAAGTAACGACAGAAAAAGAGCCGGAAGCTGATGAATATGTTCTTGTAAATAAATACATACCGGATATATATGTCGAATTAATGTATGCGACAGAGAATAACTTTACAGGTGTCAGGATATATGATTTCACGGATGCGTATCTTCGATACGGGACGGTTAAGAAGCTTGCAAATGTGCAAAAAGAACTGAAAGAACAGGGGTACAGCTTAAAGATTTGGGATGCATACAGACCGTTTGAGGCACAGCAGAAATTATGGGAAGTATATCCGGACCCTAACTATGTGGCAAATCCGGCTAACGGAATGAAAAAGCATAATCTTGGAGGAACAGTGGATATTACAATGGTTGCTGCTGATGGAAGCATTATATCAATGCCGACAGAATTTGACGATTTTTCTTTGAAAGCAGATAGAGATTATTCTGATATAGAAGATGAAGAGGCTGTGAAGAATGTGATGATTCTACAGAATGCTATGGGAAATAACGGATTTACAGGCTATCAGGGAGAATGGTGGGACTATTCAGATACGGTGGAATATGAAGTTGTTGATTTTCGACCTTGAAAATATGTTATACTATTAAAAATGTTTTAAGGGGAGTTACACATGTCATTACAATTAATTCTAGGAAGCTCTGGTGCGGGTAAATCACACTATTTGTATACGCATATAATTGAAGAATCAATGAAGAATCCTGACAGGAATTATATAGTTGTTGTGCCGGAGCAGTACACTATGGCAATTCAGAAAAGACTGGTGTCCATGCACCCAAGAAAAGGAATACTTAATATAGATGTTGTGAGCTTTGAAAGACTTGCATATAAAGTATTTGAGGAAGTGGGCGAGGATAATCTCGAGGTCCTTGACGATACAGGAAAGAATCTGATTATCAAAAGAGTATTGGAGCAGAACAAGGACAGGCTAAAATATTTTGGAAGTAATCTGTCTAATACAGGATTCGTGTCAGAGATGAAGTCTGTTATATCGGAGATGCTTCAGTATGATATCAAGCCAGATGTTATGCAGGATGCGGCAGGTGCAGCATACAGTGAATCAGAGGGAAGTGCAGCACTTCAGTATAAGCTTGATGATATCGTTCTTGTATACAATGCGTTTGCTGAGTACATAGATAAGAACTATATAACTAAAGAAGAAATACTAGATAAATTATGCAACAAGGTTACAGGGTCAGAGCGAATAAAGAATTGCGAGATAGTATTTGACGGGTTCACAGGTTTTACTCCGGTTCAGTATAATTTACTGACAATTCTTTTATCAATGTGTCCGAAAATATATGTTTCTCTGACAATTGATGCATCTGAGCGTGAAAATTCAGTAAGAGGCAGGGAAGAACTCTTTTTCATGAGTAAGGACTGCGTATCAAAACTTTATAAGATATGTGATGAAGAACATGTGAAAGTCCTTGAACCAGTGTATATTGCTGGAAGAGAAGTACCGGGAAAGAATGTAATTGTAAATGTTAATTCAAGATTTAAGAATTCAGAAGAACTGGATTTCCTGGAACAGAATCTTTTCAGAAACAACTCGGGAAGATTTAACCAGAAGACTGACAACATAGTTATATATGAGGGAGCTGTTGCCAAGGAAGAATTAACATTTGCAGCAGGAGAGATAATAAGACTTACAAGACTGTGTGGATACAGGTATAACGAGATTGCTATAGTTACTGCGGACATGGACGGCTACGGAAAGCTTGCGGCTAATATATTAAAGCAGAACGATATACCATATTTCTTAGATTACAAGCGCCATGTGACTGACAATCCATTCATTGCTGCAATTAACGGCGCGCTTGGAATAATTGAGAATAATTACAGCTATGACAGTGTTCTGGGATTTCTTAGAACCGGAATGAGCGGAATGGAACGCGAAGATATTGATTTGTTAGACAATTACTGTGTTGCAGTCGGAATCAGAGGCAGAGCAAAATGGCATGAGCCGTGGATAAGAAAGTTCAGGGGAACAGTCAATAATACTGACCTGGAGAAGCTTAATTCACTAAGAACAATGATAACAGATATGTTGGACCCATTGGAAGAGGTGCTTAAGTCAAAGGAATCTGATGTTGCTGATATGGTAAAGGCACTTTACGAATTTCTCGTGCGTGAAGATATGGAGAAGAAGGTAAGTGTGCTTAATGACAGTGAGTACACTGGTGATGAATATACCCAGTTATATAAGAAAGTTATAGAAGTATTAGATAAAATGTATGCTCTTCTTGGAAGCGAAAAGGTTGGTGTTAAGGAATTTAACAAGATACTTGCGTCAGGATTTCAGGAGATTAAGATAGGACTTATTCCGCAGACCAATGACTGTGTTGTTATAGGTGATATAGAAAGAACCCGTCTTGATAATATTAAGGTTATGTTTTTTGTTGGTATCAATGACGGAAATGTTCCTAAGAAGGCTGATTCAAGAAGTGTTCTGTCAGAAAGCGACAGGGAATATCTTGAGAATAAGGGGATTGTTATGTCCGCTTCTGTAAGGGAGAAAGCATTTACACAGAGATTCTATCTGTATCTTATTATGACGAAGAGTGCGGAGAAGCTGTACATGTCATATGCTGTGAAAAACAGTGAGGGTGCGGTGTTAATGCCATCTTATATTATAAGAAACATGAGAAAAATGTTTTCACATTGCCTTAAGTTATCTTATAAAGACACGGCACAGCAGAATTCTTATGTAACAATACCACATGCGGCTTACAGTTATGAACAGACTGAAACTGCTGCAAATGTAGATGAGGACATTATAGATTCACTTACTGGCGGCAGGCTTGTCGGAAGCGTAACTTCTTTTGAGAATTTTGCAGAGTGTCCATTGAGATATTACTTAAGGTATGGAGTTGATTTAAAGGAAAGGGAAGAATTTACATTTTCACCGGTAAACTTCGGCGTTGTACTGCATGCTGTTATCCGTGAGGTGTGCGATGAAATCAAGAAAAACGGTGAGTCGTACTATCTGATATCAGAGGAGAAACGCCGCGAGATGGTAAAAAGAAGTGTCGCTGCAATTACTGACATATACCAGAACAGTATCCTTAAGGATTCAAGCCGTAATTCATTCATGATTAAGCGGATGGAAGACCTTGCAGACCGCACTATATGGGCGATGGGTGAACAGTTAAAATGTGGTGATTTCGTGCCATTTGTATTCGAGCATAAGTTTAATATGGAAGTCGGAGACGGAGACAGAAAGCAGCTTATGAGCGGAACAATTGACCGCGTTGACATATGCGAAAACGGCACAGATGTATATGTAAGAATTATCGATTACAAGACAGGAAAGAAGGATTTCAACATAGTAAAGACCTACTACGGAATTGATATCCAGCTTATGGTCTACATGGAAGCGGCAATGAAGCTTGTGGCGAAGATGCGTCCGGGTAAAAATGTGATTCCTGCCGGAGTGTTCTACTACAACATAAGTGACCCGATTGTATCTGCGACAACAGAGAGTGCAGAAGAGATAAAGGATAAGATTAAGGGTGAACTGCGTCTTAAAGGAATGGTTAATTCGGATAAGGATATTGTCGAGAAGATGGACAATACCGAGGGTACTTCACTTAATATTCCGGTTAGCAGAAAGGCTGACGGCGGATTTGACTCACGAAGAAGCAAGGTGATGAATACAGAGCAGTTTAACATGCTTGGAAGATTCGTTGATGTAAGGGCGGTTGATACCGCGGACAGAATTGCAGGCGGTGATATAAGGAGAAGTCCTTATAAAGATGGACAGTTTTCAAGCTGTGACAGATGTCCTTATGGTGCAGTGTGTGGATTTTCAGTGGATTTGCCGGGCTGCAATTACAGAAAATTAAAGAAATTCGATGATGAAGTGTTATGGAATAATATAAAGGAAGGGGTTGATGAGAATGGAAAGAAAATGGACACCGGCGCAGAAGAGTGCGATTGATACAAGAGATTGTAATGTGCTGGTTTCAGCGGCTGCCGGTTCAGGTAAGACTGCTGTTCTGGTTGAGAGAATCATTTCCATGATTACAGACCCTGACAAGAATATAGATATAGACAGGCTGGTTGTTGTTACATTTACAAAGGCGGCTGCAGCCCAGATGAAAGACAAGATAAGAAAAGCACTTGATTCAATGCTTGACGAGAATCCGGGAGATGTGAACCTTTTAAGACAGATAACACTGCTTAACAACGCACAGATAACAACAATAGACAGTTTCTGTCTATGGATAATCAGAAATCATTTTCCAGAGGTTAATCTGGACCCGGGATTCAGGATAATGGATGAGGGTGAGAAGAAGCTTATTGAAAATGATGTGTTGGAAGATGTGCTTGAGGAATTCTATGCCGAAGCAGATGAAGAATTCTTTAATCTTGTTGATGCATTTGGCATGGGACGGGACGATTCAGGGCTTGTGAGCATTATAGATAAAATATACCGTTTTTCACGAAGCAATCCGTGGATTGATGAGTGGTTTGACGAGTGCATGAAGGTCTATGATGATGAGACTTACGATAATCCTGCAATTAAGGAACTGTATGATTCAATTAAAAATGTACTTCTCGATTACCGTGATAAATACAACAGATTAGTAGATATCTGTTCGGAGCCGGCAGGACCTGCAGCATATACAGGTGCTTTGCAGTCTGACCTGCTTGGAATTAATGAGATGATTAATTCACAGAATTTTGGAGAGCTTGGCAGAAGAATAAGAATATTTTCATTTGAAGCCCTGTCAAGAAAGAAGGATGCAGGAGCAGACCCTGATATTAAGGAATATGTTAAGGGGCAGCGAAAGCTGTTTAAAGATTACATAGGACGGCTTAATGATAAGATATTCTTGAAAGATGATGAGGGAATATTTTCAGACATGCAGGGAGCAGGTATTCAGATACGGACTTTACTTAAAGTGGCAAAGGTGTATGCCAAGCGTGTTTCAGAGGTGAAGCGAGAGAAGGGAATAATTGATTTTAATGACATGGAACATCTTGCTCTTTCAATACTTGTAAAGAAAGAAGATGGAAAGCTTGTATACACAGAGACTGCCGACAAGCTTGCGAACAGATTTGAAGAGATACTGATAGACGAGTATCAGGATTCCAATCAGCTGCAGGAGGTTATTCTTAATGCGGTGTCAAAGACGAGACTGTCAGGTGAGAATAACAATATATACATGGTTGGTGATGTAAAGCAGAGCATATACAAGTTCCGTCTTGCCTGCCCGGAGCTTTTCATAGAGAAGTACGATACATACGGCGAGACTGGCGATAATGTTAGAATTGAATTACAGAAGAATTTCCGAAGCCGGGAAAATGTACTTGAGTGTGCCAATGATGTGTTCAGTCATATTATGAACAAGAATTTTTCAGGAATCGGGTATGACGAATCGGTAAGGCTTAATGCGGGGTTTCCATATCCTGAGTACAGTGACAGCAATTATGGTGATGGTGCCAACAAGAGTACAGACGTTATTCTTATATCTTCAGAGAATGAAGAAGAGGCGACAACAAGAGAACTTGAGGCAGACAGGCTTGCAAAGCTGATTGAGGGAATAGTTGCTTCTGGTGTAAATGTATATGATGCAGATAAGAATATATACAGACCGGCAGAATACAGGGATATTGTAATTCTTACAAGGTCAGTTACAGGCTGGGCGGATACATTTGCAGATGCCCTGATGGACAGGGGGATACCGGCGTATACCGATTCGTCAACAGGATATTTCAGCGTGCGTGAGATACAGGTAATCTTATGCATGCTTACGATAGTAGATAATCCGGTTCAAGAGATAAGCCTTGCGGCGGCGATGATGTCTTATTTTGGAGGATTTACGGCAGCGGAGCTTGGAATGGTGAGAAAGCTTGGCAGGGAGTATGTGGATAAGAATGTGCATAATAATCTGTATGAACATTTGAAAGCAGTTGCAGTGCTTGGCGGAGAAGATAAGATACAGGAGACGGATGTTAAGCAGCTGTCCGGCAAATGTGCATTATTTCTTGCAAAGCTCACACAATACCGAGACAAGAGCAGTGTTGAGCCACTATATGATCTGTGTTGGGAGATGATATATGATTCAGGCTACTACGATTATGTGGGAACAATGCCTGCCGGAGCACAGAGACAGGCTAACTTAAATGTCCTGCTGGAAAGAGCAGCGGGATATGGAAAGTCAAGTTATTCAGGTCTGTTTAATTTCTTAAGATATATTGAAAGACTTAAGAAGTTTGACGAAGATTTTGCAGAGGGGGCTGCCAGTCTTGATAATGAGAATCTTGTAAGAATTATGAGTATCCATAAGAGTAAAGGTCTTGAATTTCCGATTGTAATACTTGCTGGGGCGCATAAGAGCATTAACTTTATGGATGCAACAGCACCGGTGCTTGTAGACCAGAACTTAGGAATTGCAGTTGATTATGTTGACCTTAAAAGAAGAACCAAGACACCTACTATTATAAAAGGCGCAATGGCAAGAAGAATTGTAAGGGAGTCGATAGCTGAGGAAGAGAGACTTCTCTATGTTGCAATGACAAGAGCAAGGGAAAAACTCATAATTACCGGAGTTGTAAAAGATGCAGACAAGACGCTTGATAAATACAGGGGAAGGGCCGAGCAACTTGCAGCAGATGGAATGTTGTCTTTCGCGGATAGTGAGAATATAAAGAACTATCTTGATATGATAATGCCAGTGTGCCTTATGGATTCAGATAAATTGAAAGGCAGCTTTAATGTGATGGTTGATGCAGGTGAGAATTCTGAGTCTGATGCATTTGAATCAGAAGAAATGTCTGATGAGAATAAGAAAGCAGTGGCAGATAAAGATTTGATGAGTCAGCCAGAAGTATCGGCAGGATATCCCTTATTAGATGAGCTTCCGGAGTATGTTCCTGATGATAACGCAGCCGGCAGGATGAAGCTGACGGTTTCACAGCTTAAGGCAATGCAGGCGGAGGATGATTCAGAGGAAAATGCTTACATGGATGAATCTGTGAAGGCAGCAATTAAAATGGAAGCATATGATGAAACAAACAGCATAATTCCAAAGTTCATAAGTGGTAAGGAAGTGAAGCTTGCGGCGAATGAACGTGGTAGTGCATATCACAGGGTTATGGAGTGCCTTGATTATTCAGTGAGTGTGAACATTGAAGGAGTCAAAGCTGATATTAACAGGATGTTAGAAACTGGCAAGATGAATGAATTACAAGTGAAAAGTGTTAATCCATGGGATATCAATACATTTGTACAATCTGATACAGGAAAAAGAGCAGCCAGTGCTGTTAGAAGTGGCAAGGCAAGAAGAGAACAGCCATTTGTCTTTGAATATGAAAGCCAGCTTATACAGGGTATAATTGACTTGTATTTTGAAGAGGACGGAGAACTTGTGATTGTTGATTATAAGACGGACCGGGTTAATAAAAGTGCTGCGGGAGAACAGAATCTTGTGAAAAGGTATGCAGTTCAGCTTGATTATTATGCCAAAGCTTTAGCTCAATTGACGGGGAAACGCGTCAAAGAGAAGATAATATATTCATTTGCTTTAGAAAAGGGGATAATAATTGACTAATTTTACGAAAATTTAATAAAAACCCTTGTTTCTATTGTGCATAAGTGGTAATATGAGCTTGTTTTTGGGATACATTGTATCCAAAATGTACAATTAATTATTGCAAAAAAGAAGGAGAAGAGCTATGAAAAACAGATTAAAAAAGTTTTTAAGCGTGGCACTGGTTGCAGTTATGACATTAGCATCAGTTGTAATTACTGATATTCAGCCAGTTCATGCGGCTTCTGGCGCAATAACAGAAGCAAAAGGGTGGTTTGAGACAGCATATGTTAAGTGGACACCAGTATCAGGAGCAACTGGTTATAACGTATATGTTAAGGCTGCCAGTGCAACAGATGCAGCATATGTTCAGTTGGATGATGAACTTATAAGAAAATATCCATCATACATGAGAGCAGATGCACTTGGATTAAGAGCAGGTGACTATGTTATGAAGGTTGTTCCTGTTGTAAATGGAAAAGAGAATGCATCAGCAGCTATAGTTTCTAATACAATGACTGTATCTGCATATGACAGAAGTGGATTTACATTTTCAAGTAATTCACCAGCAAAGAATGGTGTCGGTGCATATAACAATGATGGTACATTAAAGTCAGGAGCATCTGTTCTTTATGTAACAGAAGCTAATAAGAATACAGTTAAGATGAAGATTGGCAACACTGAATATACAGGTGTAGCAGCTATTACACAGGCAATTAAGACTAAGAATAACTGCCAGCCAGTTGCTATCCGTATTATCGGTCAGGTTACATTAAGCGGACTTTCTTGCTCAGATATGAGATCAGCATATGCTATTGGCGTTAAGGGAGCAGATAACGTAACATTTGAAGGTGTTGGTGATGATGCTACATTATATACAGCAGGTGTTGCAGCATTCCAGTCAAGCAGCATTGAAGTAAGAAATCTTGGCCTTATGAACTGGGGCGGTGGAAAAGATGGAGATGGTATAACTCTTAAGCAGTCACTTGGTGTATGGGTACATAATAATGATGTGTTCTATGGCGATGCTGGTTCAGATGGTGATCAGGCTAAGGGCGATGGCTCTATGGATTTAAAGGATAATTCACAGTATGTAACAATTTCTTACAACCATTTCTGGGATTCTGGAAAGATGTCACTTTGTGGTATGAAGTCAGAGTCAGGCGAGAACTGGATTACATATCACCATAACTGGTTTGATCATTCTGATTCACGTCATCCACGTATCAGAACAATGTCAGTTCATGTATACAACAACTACTATGATGGCAATGCTAAGTATGGCGTTGGTGCAGCTAAGGATAGTGAGGCATTTGTAGAAGCTAACTACTTCAGAAATTGTCCATACCCAATGCTCAGCTCAATGCAGGGTAGTGATGTTCTTGCTGATGGCATATTCTCAGGCGAGAATGGTGGTGTCATCAAGGCATACAACAACTATATGGAAGGTCAGAAGTCTGTTATATATGCTAATTCAGATGCTGGTACAACAACTGCAAGTGCAACTGATTTCGATGCATATCTTGCAACAGCAAGAAATGAGAAGGTACCTTCTACATATAAAGCTAAGCAGGGTGGAAAAGTATACTCTAACTTTGATACTACTGTTGATTTAGGCGTTAAGGAATCAGCAATTGATAATCCTGCAGATGTTCCATCAATTGTAACATCTGAGGCAGGTCGTCTTAATGGAGGAGACTTCAAGTGGACATTTGATAACAGTGTTGATGATGCAAGCTATTCACTTAACACAGCATTAAAGACAGCACTTAACAATTACAAGACATCTCTTGTATCTGTAGGTGGTGGCAGCACATCAGGCGAATCACATACACATACATATGGTGAGTGGGTAATTGAAAAGGAAGCAACAGAGACAGAGACAGGCCTTAAGAGCCGTACATGTTCAGTATGTGGAGATAAGCAGATAGAAGTTATTCCTAAGAAGGGCTCAACAGATACACCAGATGTACCAGCCCCATCAGAGGGAAGCTATGTACAGAACTTCACAGCAGATGGAAAGACAAGTAATTTCTATGCAATAACAGGTAATCTTGCAACTAATAAGGGCACAGTAACATATAATGGACTTACACTTACACAGTGTCTCAAGATAGAATCAGCAACAAATATTAAGTTTACTGCTACAGCAAAGGGTAAACTTACACTTGTATTTGCAGAAGCAAGTAAGTCTATAAAGGTAAATGGTACAAAGTATGCATCTGATTCAAATGGTATTGTATCAGTAGATGTTAACGCTGGAAGTGTAGAGATAACAAAGGGAGATACAATGAATCTCTTCTATATGGTATATACACCAGATGGAACAACAGAAGAGACACATACACATAAC
>UMCP01054715.1_pt1 | contig 15787 bp, 15 predicted proteins | sample 1964261 | NCBI WGS metagenome assembly UMCP01 (sample SAMEA4835971, study PRJEB28245) | human gut metagenome | biome: gut microbiome; material: fecal sample | place: Denmark | collected 2008
ACCTAATAGTCAAATGGCATTTGGGAGTTTTTATTCTCCAATGTACACTATAAAAAATAATGGTACAAAGAATATATCTGTAAGTTTATATTCATTTGAAAAAGAAAATACTATAGTTGATGAGGACTCTACACAACTTTATATTGAAACGTTAAATCATGAAGATGATAAAACTCAAATGGAATTAAAAATATGTGGAGTAGAAGATTTAAACACGAAGGCAATTAGTAAAAAAATTGATTTAACAAAAATTAATACTTTATCTGAAGATGAAAAAAAGTTGTATGTACTAGGGACTAATGAAACAAAAGGTATTAAATTTGCATCTGATAATTGGGAATTACCACAATATGCATCAAATAAAAGACAAGCAATATCTAATTTTACTGCAAGATTTATGTTTTCAGTAGTTAGACCATAAATATAGGAAGATATAAAAGTAAATATAATAAATTAATAAAACTGCCGATGCTATAAAGCTATAGGCAGTTTTATATTTTATATAGAATTTATACATACTATGTATAAGAAAAAATGATTAAAGGAGGAATAGAGACATTGAAATTTAAAGAAGCAGTTAATAAATATTGGATAATAATATTGATTGTTATAATTATAATTACAGGATTATTTAGATTTTTAATATTAAACAATAAAAAAGAAAATAAAATAGAACCAATAGCAAAAGAACTACCATTACAAATAGATAAAATACCAATAACCTTCAATATAATAAATAACGGAACCGTACCAATACTACAAGCAAACTACACTAATAACTCAAATGAAACAATAACAAGATTAACACTAGAAGTACAACTAAAAGATACAGGGGAAACTATTCAACTAACAAGTAACGAACAAATACAACCAGGACAAACTGCAACACTTAAAGGAAATAAAGCCCCTGCTAGTGGAAACGTAGCAGACGTAGAAATACTAAAATATAAAATATCTTTATCAAGTGGAATATACATGGAATATGACGCAAAACTAAAACAATACAATTGGTCATAAATAAAAATACACTGTCAAAAACAATGACAGTGTATTTTTCTATCACTAGGTTTATTTATTTAAACATGTAAATTATAATTAAATATAAATAGTAGTTAAAGTAATATAGGTTGTTAATATAAAACTTATTAAAAATAGAAGTAGACTTGCATAGTTTATTAATACAAGGAGATAGAGTAATGAAAATTTTAAGAAACATAACAAATATAGTTCTAATTTCAATTATAGCTATATGTGGATTTAAGATATATGAAAAATTTGCAGAATATAAAAAAGCAGACAAATCTTATGAACAAATTAGAATAGAAAAAGAAGAGAACGAAGAAAACTTATATGAAAAATATGAAGACTATAGAGGTTGGATTAATATAAAAAATACAAATATAAATTATCCTATTGTTCAAGGCAAAGATAATGCATTTTATTTAGATAAAGATATTAACAAAAACTATACATCCTCAGGTTCTATTTTTATGAATTACCTAAACAATGGATTTAATGATGAAAATACAGTATTATTTGGACACCATATGAGAAATAAAACCATGTTTGCTCAGTTAAAAAAGTATAAAGAAAAAGAATTTTTCTATGGAGATAATGATATAGAAATAGAAGTTGAAGATGGCAAGATTTTAAAGTATAAAGTTTTCTCAGCATATATTACAGACGCTAGTGACAATTACACTCAAACTAATTTTGATAGTAATGACGAATATAATAAATTTTTAGAAAAAATAAAAAATAAGTCCATATATAAGTCTGATATAGATGTTAATGAAAATGATAAAATCATAACTTTATCAACTTGTTCCTATGAATTTGATGATGCAAGAATGGTTGTCCATGGAAAACTTTTAGACTAAAAAATCTTTATACACATGCCCTAATGTTTTTTATCTTAATATGTAGAAGGATATTGAAAATTAATATTGTATTAATACAGTAAGAAATATATTTTAAGAGTATTAAATGAAGTAAGACTATTAATTTAAATATTTATAAAAATAAAAGGGGGAAGTTAATATGGATTACAAAAATCTTATATTAAATGGTAGGTCAGTAAGAGAGTTTAAAAACAAAAAAATATCAGAAAAATATTTTAAAGAAATCGAAGATTACATAAAAAACAATAAAAAGCTATTACCAGAATTAAGTTTTGAATTAAAAATATTCGATAAAGATGAAGTATATACTAAATTACAAAATGTAGCTGGATATAATGGTCATATGATAGAAGCTCCTCATTATTGCATTATATTATCAGATGTGGAAAAAGGATATATAGAGAATAGTGGGTATATAGGAGAAAGATTAATATTAAAATCAAGGTCTTTAGATATAGACTCTTGTTGGATAACTTTTGATGATAGCGATAAGATAAAAGAAAAGTTAAATATTTCATCAAATAAAGACGTAACAGCTATTATAGCATTAGGTTATGGTGAAAATGTTAAAGCTAAAAATAAAAGAAGCTCAGAAAGATTAGGAATAGAAGAAATTGTATATATGGGTGAGTGGGGGAACAATGCAAGTATAGATGAATTAGAAGAAAGAGGACTTCTTGATGCATTTAGCTATGCAAGAATGGCTCCATCAACTTTAAATAGACAACCATGGAGATTTATAATTGATGGTGGTAATTTAGTATTAGCAGTTAAAAAAGATGGATTTACTGGTGACTATGAAAAGTGTATAGATGCAGGAATAGCAATGCTATACTTTGGATTAATAATAGATAGTACTATGTTTGATTTAAAATGGAATGTTGGTACACCTGAAAAAGCATACAATATTGACTCTGATTATGAAATAATGGGATATTGTATGATATAAAGCTTTAAAATTGAATGTTAAAATTATGTTTATATAGAGAAGGTTGATTGTTATTTAGTGGCAAATCAACCTTTTTTAGTTAAATATATAAAATATTAATAATAATATGAACAATATGAAAATTAAGTTTAAAAAAATTTGTGTACTATATTAAACCTAGGTATTTTAATAAAATTACAAAATATGTTCATAAAAACATAAATTTCTAAATAAATATAATGTTGTATTATGAAGTCGAATGGTGTATATTATAGTAGTATGGAATAAATAAATGAATTATGATATACTTAAACATTAAATATTCTCTTAGTATCAAATTTTGATGAGAATATTTGGTACATATCAGAAAATATTACTAGAGGTGGAATATGATACAGATAGAAAAACTAAAGAAGGTTTATGACAATGGTTATGAAGCTTTAAAAAACATTAATTTAGAAATAAATGAAGGTGAATTAGTGTGTTTATTAGGGCCGAGTGGATGTGGTAAAACAACTATACTTAATCTTTTAGCTGGATTATTAGACCCAACAGATGGGGATATAAAGTTTGCTGGAGATTCAGTTATAAACAAGCATCCTAAGGATAGAAATATAGGACTTGTATTCCAAAACTATGCATTATATCCTCATATGACAGTGTTAGAAAACATAATGTTCCCTCTAACAGTTGGTAAGAATAAAATGCCAAAAAACAAAGCCATGGAAATAGCTAAAAAATATATGAAAATAACTAGTATAGAAGAATTAGCTGATAAGAAACCTGGAAATATGTCTGGTGGACAGCAACAAAGGGTTGCAATAACTAGAGCGTTAGTTCAAAATCCAAAGGTTTTATTACTAGATGAGCCTTTAAGTAACTTAGATGCTAGATTAAGACTTAAAATAAGAGAAGAAATAAGAAGGTTAGTTAAGGAAATAGGTATAACAACTATATTCGTAACTCACGACCAAGAAGAAGCATTATCTATAAGTGATAGAATAGTTCTTATGAACCAAGGTATAGTACAACAATTTGATATACCACAAAACTTATACTTAGAGCCAGCAAACTTATTTGTTGCACAGTTTATGGGTAACCCAATAATAAATATCTATGAAATGGAAAAAGAAGGTAACGTATTAAAAGGTGAAAACTTCTCAATAGATTTAAGTTTATTAAATAAAGATAGATTTAAAGCTGAGTTAACAGAAGATAAATACGTTGTAGGTATAAGACCAGAATACTTCGTAAATAGTGAAAATCCTTTATTCAATGTTGATATAGAAACTGTTGAATTAATAGGTAAAGACTGTATATTAAACTTCAAAGCTAATGGAGTAAATTCAAAATCAATAGTAGATGTAAATGACAACATTAGAGAAAATGATAATGTAGGATTTGATATAGATTACAATGGAATTTATTTATTCCAAGAGAATGGAGTTAGAGTATACTAATGAAAAAGTTAAAATATAGAGCGGAAAATTCACCACAGGCATGGTTATATCTTTTACCAGCTTTAATAATAATAGGAGTATTTAATGTTTTACCTTTAATAAAGACATTCATAATGTCTATGCAAAAAGGTACATTAAATAATTTACAATTTAACGGATTTAAAAACTTCCAAGTTGTATTACAAGATCCAAAATTCCATGATGCAATAGGGAATACAGCTTTATTCTCATTTGTTGTTGTGCCAGTAGGTCTTATAATATCAATGTTTATAGCAATAACTATATTTGAAAAAATTAAATATAAAAGTTTATTTGAAACTATATTCTTTATACCATACTTAACAAGTGTAATAGCAGTAGGTATAGTATTTAGATTTTTATTCAACGGAGAATATGGATTCATAAATTACTTATTAAGTTTTATAAATGTTGGACCAATAAACTTCTTAGATGACCCGAGCATGAGTATGACTACTTTAATTCTATTTGGAATTTGGTCAGGCCTTGCATTTAATATAATAATATTACTTTCAGGGTTAAGAACAATTGATGATAATTATTACAAAGTTGCCGATATGTTTGGTGCAACTAAATTAGAACAATTTTTCAAAATAACTCTACCACAGTTAATACCAACAATAACATTCTTATTAATGATGAACTTTATAAATGCATTTAAGGTATATGCACAAGTATTCTCATTATTTAATGGAAAAGCTGGTATAGCTAATAGTGCAACTACTGGAGTATTCTACATATTCAATAAATTCTATGTTGAGTATCGTTACGGTCAAGGTATGGCAGCAGCAGTAATATTATTTGCATTAATATTATTATTTACATTAATTCAAAACTATGTTTTAAAAAGAATATCTAAGTAGGTGAAAAAATGAAAAAGGTTAATTTATTTATATCAAAAACATTTATAGCCATAATGGCTTTAATAACACTGTTTCCTTTTGTATATATGATATTATCAAGTTTAATGACATTCCAAGAGGTAACAAGTATACCACCAACATTTATACCTAAAAAATTACAGTGGGAAAACTTTAAGTTAGCAATGGAACAAGCACCATTTGTTAGATATTTCTTTAATACAGTATTAGTAGCAGGAGTATCAACAATAGGAACATTAATAACTTCTATATTAGCAGCTTTTGCATTAGTTAAATTAGAATTTAAATATAAAGAGGTTTTAGTAATGTCAATGGCAGCACTTCTAATGGTACCATATGAAGTTACTGTATTTACAAATTACCAAACTATAGCTAACCTTGGATTATTAAATACATATTCAGCTTTAATAATTCCATCATTAGCAAGTATATTCTACATATTCTACTTAAAGAATTACTTAACATCTATACCGCTTTCATACTATAAAGCTGCAAAGGTAGATGGATGTGGAGATTTAGAATTTATAAGAAGAATATTAATACCTCTTGCTAAGCCATCATTATTTACAATGGGTATATTAAGTTTCATAAGTGGATGGAACTCATTCTTATGGCCTATACTTGTTACAAATAGTAAGGAAATGAGATTATTAAGTAACGGATTAAGTGCCTTCGCAACAGAAAGTGGTACAAATGTACATTTACAAATGGCTGCTTCAACAATAGCGATAGTGCCTATATTAATTTTATACCTAATATTTAGAAAACAAATAATAAGAGGAGTTGTAAAGAGCGGTGTTAAAGGATAAAAAGACAAAAATAACATTCCACAATGGGATATTAACTATTGGGGGTACAATTATAGAAATAGCTTATGAAGATAGTCATATATTCTTCGATTTTGGTAGTGAATATGACCCAGCATCTCCTAAGCAACCAAATGATTTACAAGATTTATTAGATATGAATCTTGTTCCATACTTAGACAACATGTTTGATCCAAGTATAGAATTAAAGGGATATGAATCTAAAGAAGATAAGTTTAAAGATACTGCAGTATTTTTATCACATGTTCACTTAGATCATTCAAAAATAATTAACTACTTAAATCCTTCAGTACCTTTATACATGCTAGAAGGAACAAAGTCATTACTTAATACATTAAATATAAATAATGACTTCTTATTCCCACTTCATAATCAAGGGGACTCTAATGTAAGAGAGATAAATGGAGTTAAAGAAAATGAAGTAGTTGAAGTTGGAAAAATAAAAGTTAAAGTAATGCCAGTTGACCATGATGCATATGGAGCAAGTGGGTTATTAATAGAAACTCCAGATTTAGTTATATCTTATACTGGGGATATAAGACTTCATGGATATAGAAAAGATGCAACATTAAACTTCTGTAAAGAAAGTGAAAACTGTGATGTTTTATTAATAGAGGGGGTTACAGTTTCATTCCAAGAGTTAAATGAAAATGCACGTGTATCAGAAGATGAAAATGAACCAAATTTAATAAATAAAATAAATGATATTGTAAAAGAAAATCCAAATAAGCAAATAACTTTCAATTACTATATATCTAATATAGAAAGAATATTAAACATAATAAAAACTAATCCAAGAACTGTAGTATTAGATGCATATTATTCTTATGTATTAAAACATGCAACAGGACTTCAATCTTACTACTATCAATTAGATGATAAAGATTATGGATTAGATAAATCTTACGAAGTAGAGTTTGAAAAACTTCTAGAAGATGAGGGGAGCTATTTCTGGCAATTAGATACACTTGCCATTGAACATTTTGATAGATTAAAAGAAAATGGAATTTATATTCATTCAAATGCAACACCGCTTGGAGACTTTGATCCAAAGTATGCACCATTTATAAAGAGATTTGAAGACAATAATATTGAATTCAAATTAGCTGGGTGTAGTGGACATGCTTATCCATTTGATTTGATTGAAATAATAGACTTAATTAAACCTAAGCTATTAGTTCCAATTCACTCTTATCATCCTGAAAGACTTTATAATAAGTCAGGTGAGAGACTATTACCAGAAAAGAAACAAACAATATAATTTGGAGGAGTTTGACATGAAATTCAAAAAGCTTACATCATTAGCATTATCTGCAGCTTTAATGACTGGATTAATGACTGGATGTGGAAGTACAAAAAGTGCTTCAAATGAAGAAATAGTAACAGAAATAACTGAGCCAGTAGAAATAACATTCTGGCATGCTATGAATGGGGACTTAGAAAAGACTTTACAAAACTTAACTAATAAGTTCATGGAGTCTAATAAGAACATAACAGTAACTTTACAAAATCAATCAAGTTACCCAGACTTACAACAAAAAATAACTGCTACTACAGCAAGTCCTAAGGATTTACCAACTTTAACTCAAGCATACCCACAATGGATGGTAAACCCAATACAAGACGAGTTATTAGTTGACTTAAAATCGTACATAGAAAATGAAACTATAGGTGATAAAAACTATAATAATATATTAGAAGGATTTAGAAAAGGCGCTGAAATAGATGGAAAAGTATACGGAATGCCTTTCAATAAGTCTACAGAAGTTATATGGTACAACAAAACATTATTCGATGAATTAGGATTAGAAGTTCCTACAACTTTTGAAGAATTCGCTCAAGTTGCAAAAACTATAACAGAGAAAAAAGGTATAGTTGGTGCTGGATTTGATTCTTTAAATAACTTCTACACTACTTACTTAAAAAATAAAGGTGTAGACTTCAATAGTGAAACAGATGTAACTGGTGCAGAATCAGTTGAAGCTGCTAACTACTATTTAGATGGTGTAAAAGATGGATACTTCAGAATAGCTGGTACAGATAACTACTTATCAGGACCATTCGCTGCTGAGCAATTAGGTATGTATGTTGGTTCAAATGCTGGTGAATCATTTGTTAAGCAAGGTGTTGATGGTAAATTCGAAATAGGTGTTGCTCCATATCCTGCTGAGTCAGTTATGCAACAAGGTACTGATGTATATATGTTCTCAAATGCTACAGCTGAGCAAAGAACTGCTGCATTTGAATTCTTAAAGTTCTTAACTTCAACAGAAAACCAAATAACTTGGGGTGTTGAAACTGGATATATACCAGCAACTCAAGAAGCTATAGCATCAGATGAATACAAAACTTCAGGAAGTTTAGTAGCACCTGTATTAGAGCAAGTAACAGGTAAAGACTTATTCATAAATGCAGCTACTCAAGGTGTTGATAGTGCATACAATGAAGCAAAAGTTGTAATGGAAGATATATTATCAGATAAAAACTCAGATGTAAAAGCTAAATTAGAAGCATACAAAAATACTTTAATGGGAATATATGAATAATATTTTAAATAAGAGGATGTCTTAAAATTATTTAAGACATCTTCTTTATTTTATGTTATCTTATTTAAAAATGCTTGATAATAACTTTAAGCAAAATTTTTTATTAGACAGAAGGAGAGACATATGAAATTAGTTATTTATCAAACTAGTGATTTACATGGATATGTATATCCAACTAATTATGTAAAAGAACAACCTCTTGGTATTTTAAAAATAGGTAGTTATATGAAAAAAGATGAATTAAATTACGATGCATCTTTAAAAATAGATTGCGGAGATTTAGTTCAAGGTTCTGCTCTTACACATTATTTATATAAGCATGATATGGAAGTTAATCCTATAATTGAAGGATTAAAAAATATAAAGTATGATGCGTATGTTTTAGGTAACCATGAGTTTAACTATGGACTAGATTATTTAAATAAATCATATTCTACAGTAGCAGATAAAATTATAAATGGAAATATCGATGGATTAGCATTTGATACAAAACCCTATAAAATATTTGACTTTGATGGATTTAAGGTTGGATGTATAGGATTTATAACATCATTTGTACCTAATTGGGAAAGACCTTGTAATATAGAAGGATTAACATTTAATAATCCTGTTGAAGTATATGCAAAATATGAAAAAGAATTAAAAGAAAACTGTGACTTTATAGTAGTATGCTATCATGGTGGATTTGAAAAAAGTTTAGAAGATAATACAACACCTACTGAAGCATTAACTAAAGAAAATCAAGGAAGCGAACTATTAGAAAAATTTGACTCTATAGACATGATTTTAAGTGGTCATCAACATAGATCATTCATAACAAAGATAGATGATAGAATATGCTCTCAACCTCTTAACAATGGACAAAACTTCACAAAGATAGTTATAGATACAGAAACTAAAGAAATAAACTATGAATTAGTAGATGTTAAAAATATAGATGTTGAAATTGACAAAGAACTTCAAAGTATATTTGATGAAACCGAAGCTAAACTACAAGTATACTTAGATCAAGAAATAGGACACTTTGATAAAGATATAATTGTTGATGATATATTTGATGCAAGATTAAATGGACATTCAATAGTAAACTTTTTACATGAAGTTCACTTAGAAGCTGGAAATGCTGATATCTCAGCATTATCTTTATTTGATAGTACAATTGGATTTAAGAAAAATGTATCTATAAGAGACGTATTAATAAACTATCCATATCCAAATACCTTAAAAATACTTAAAGTAAAAGGTGAAAATATTAAGAAAGCTATTGAAAAAGCTGCAACTTATTTTGTTTTAGAAGATGGTAAAGTAACTGTAAATAATGCATTCTTAGTACCTAAGGTTCAACATTACAACTATGATACATTCGGTGGTCTTGACTATGAAGTAGACTTAAATAGAGAGTTTGGAGACCGTGTTATTTCTATGAAAATAAATGGTGAAGATATGGATTTAGAAAAATACTATAATGTTGTAATGAACAACTATCGTGCATCTAATACATCTATATATCCAAGTTATGAAGGAGCAGAGGTTGTAGGAGAAGTAAACATAGATATAAGTGAAATAATAATAGATTACATCCAAGAAAAGAAAGTTATAAAAACAGTAGAGAATAGTAATTATAAGATTAAATATTAGTTTAAAGGAATCTGGAAATAATTTTGTGTATTCTTCAGATTTAAACGTATATTTGAAGTGATAATATATTAAAGCTAAAATTATTTTAGTTTGTTGGTGGAGTGAACACTCTAGTAGCTAGTTCATCATCCATCATATATAATGCTGCAGGATTATCCTTACATCTTCTAACTTTTTTTAGTAAAGAGCTAAAATTATTTTCTTCTTCAACTTGCTCATCTATAAACCATCTTAATAAGTTCATAGTAGCATGCTCTTTTTCGTCAGATGCTATATCTGCGATTTCATAAATTCTTTTAGTTACAATTTGTTCATGTTCATATCCTTTTTCAAAAGCATCAATAATATCCCTATATTGGTTATTTGGTTTTTCTATAGCTTCTAAATTTACAAATCCATTCTTTTGGAATACATAGTTATACAATTTCATTGCATGGAATAATTCTTCTTCAGCTTGAACCTTAAAGAAGTTTGCAAATCCACTTAAATCAACAGATTCAGCATAAGCAGACATAGCTAAATAAGTATAAGCAGAATAAAATTCAAAATTAATTTGGCTATTAATTTTTTCTAATAATAAATTACTTAACATGGAAATCCCCCCTCGTTATAAGTCTAGTTAATTAAAAAATAATTTTCAACAACATATATATAAGATTTTAAAATAATATACATATTGGTATAATTATTCTGTTTAAAACATCAAGATAAAGTATATTAATTATATATAGATAATTATAAAAATAATCACAAAAGGGAAGGCAGAACATGGACGAATCAAGATATCTTAAAATGATAAGTAATAATCCTAGTATTATATCAACAATAAATGAACCAACAGAAGAAATGAAAATGTTAGCACTTGAAAAAGATGGACTAACATTAGAATATATAGAAAATCCAACAATAGAAATGCAAGAATTAGCACTTAATAATAATATTAGGGCAATTAGATATATAAATGAACCAACAGAAGAAATGATGATAAAAGCAGTAAATGCAGGGTGGAGTTTATTAGAATATATAAAAAATCCAACTGATAAAGTAATTGAATTAGCTATAAATCAAGCAGGATGGGCTATAAAATATGCAAAAAATCCAAGTGAAGAATTACAAGTATTATCAGTTAGAAAAAATTATGATTCAATAAAATTTATAAAAGAACCTTATGAAAGTGTTCAAAAAGAAGCAGTAAAAATAAGTTATGATGCATTAAGATATATTAAATGCCCAAGTAGAGAGATAGAAATTGAAGCTATAAGAAATAATGAGGCGGCAATTAGTTTTATATACAACTTAGATAAAGAAAAAAGATTAGCTTTATTAAAAGCAAATATTTTAGTTATAAAATATATTGGAAGAGATATAACTAAAGAAGACTTAGAAGAAGTTTTAAAAGAGGTTTTATCAGATGAAAATGTTGATGAAAAATATGTAAGAAACTTCTTAAGTTGTAGTATGATTGATAGAAAAGATAAAAAGTTTGAAATAGATAAAATATTATTTACTTATAAGTACGGAAGCAAGAAAGCTAAAAAAATAGCAGTAGATGAAAAATTAAAAATGATATAGGAGAAATAAACATGAATTTTATAGAGACATTAAAGAGTGTAGACTTAGTATTAGCAACAAATGAAGTACCATTAGTAGTAGGGGAAAGTGGTATAGGTAAAACTGCATTAGCAAGAAAACTAGCACAGGAAAATAATTGGAGTTTAGTAGTTATTGATGGAAACTTACTTAAAGAAGGTGAAATAGGTGGACTTCCAACAATAGAATCTTATACGAGTGTAAACTCTAATGGAGAAAGTATAGAAAAGAAGATAACAGTATATGCAGTTCATAATAAATTAAGAGAAATAGATGAAGAAATATCTAAAGGAAAAAGTGTTCTTTTATTTATAGATGAGATAAATCGTTGTGAACATACAGTACAACAAGAATTAATGAACTTAATATTAAATAGAGAAATAAATGGATATAAGTTACATGATGATGTAAAAATATTAGCTGCAATGAACCCATCAAGCAAATATGGTTCAGATTTTGATTACCAAGTTGTTGATATGGATGCTGCTCAAGAAAATAGATTTGTATGGTTAAACATGGAACCTGATTATAATCAATGGTTAAATTGGGCAATGGATGCAGGTATAGAACAAAAGGTTATAGAGTTTATATCAACATTCCCAGAATATTTACACAGAATAAATGAAGATGATGTACGTGCAACTCCAAGAAGTTATGAAAGAGTTTCTAAGAGTTATAAGGTTTATAAAGAACAAAAAGGCTCAATACCAAGAAGTGTATTTTTAAATGTTATAAAAGGAAATGTAGGAAAAGTTATAGCTGAGGAATTTATAAGCTTTGTTGAAAGCGATGCTAAAGCATTAATATCTTATGATGATGTATTTTTAGGTGAAACTTTAAGCCAAGATACTATAGACAAAGTAAAAAGTGAAAGTCATACAAGACTTTATTTATCAGCTATGAATATATTAAAAACATTAGAATTAAATATAGGTAATGATGAAGAAAAATCAAATCATTATATAAATAGATTTATAGAATTTTTAAAATTATATCCAGTAGATTTAATGGTTGGGATTATGAAGGATATAAAAACTAGTTATGAAGAAGTTTATAAGGTAGCAATAGAAAATGAAGAATTTGTAGAGTTATATTTTGAATCTTACAATATGATAAGGGGATAATATATGGAAAGTTATTTTGATAAACAAGCAAAATACCTTTATGAAAAAGCTGAAGAAGTTATAAATACCTATGCAGTGATTAAAGCAAATCATAAAGGTGAAAAGTTTGAAATAGATATACCTCAAGACTTTAAAGATGAATTTTTCAAATTAGTAGATAAAGTTAACCTAAGTCTTATGGAGGATAAAGAAAACTTTTATGGATATTTTTTATTTCAAACTTCAAGAGATATTAGATTTGATATAAGTAGCCCAACTGCTGTAAATTTCAAAGGAGCTAAATATGTAATTTATTTTAATCCAATAATATTTTTAAGCCTTGATATGAAACAGATGGAAACTACTATTAAACATGAAATACTTCATATATTATCACTACACTTATTAAGAGGTAAGGAATTAAAGAATAAGTACAGTACATTAGCTATTAACATTGCAATGGATGTAGTAGTTAATCAATACTTGAACTACTTACCACCTTATGCAACAACGCTTCAGTGGTTAAATTCAAATTATTCTTTAAAACTTGAGCCTTATGAGTCTTTTGAATACTACGTAGAAAAGATTCAAACAGAGCTTGATTTACAAGAAGTAGATGAAAATGGTGAAGAAGTTGATAATTATGAAAATGACAATATAGAAACTGAATATAACCCAGAACGTACTCATGATATTTGGGAAGAATCTGATGAAATAGATGAAAAAACTCTTAAAGAATTTACAGAGAAGTTCGTTACTTTATCTCAAAAAGGTGAAATACCAAATTACTTAGGTGGATTAATATCATCTCTTAAAAATAGTAAAGGTGAATTACCTTGGAATTTATATCTAAAAAAATTAATGGGAACAGTTGAAAGTAATAAAAAGAAAACTATAACAAGAAGAAATAGAAGACAACCTAATAGACTTGATTTAAGAGGAGAGCTTAGAGGACATAAAGCAGAAATTGCTGTTGCACTTGATACAAGTGGAAGTATTAGTGATGAAGAATTTAAACAAGCTATTAAGGAAGTTCTTCAAATAGTAAAAAACTATAATCATGAAATTACTATTATAGAATGTGATAATGAAATTAGACGTACCTATAAAGTTAAATCTGTAAAAGATATAAAAGAAAGAATTAATATAAGAGGGGGTACTAAGTTTACTCCAGTTTTTGAATATGCTAATAAGAAAAAACTTAATTTATTAGTTTATTTTACTGATGGTAAGGGAGAAGATAGATTAGAAGTTATACCTAGAGGATATAAGGTTTTATGGGTTATTTCAGGAAGAGGAGATAAATTATCATTAAATAATCCTTATGGAGCAGTTAAAAAACTTAGCAAGGTTGAAGTTAAAGAAGATACTATAGACATGAGTGATGTTAGAGATGATGGATATTCAATGAATAACCAACAACCAATGTTATAAATATTATTATTCAAATTATTCATACTATCTTATAGTAAATATTTAAATTTAGGCTATGTTTTAACACAATGTTGAAATTAGATAAATTTTGAATAATAAAAAATAAAGAGTTGTATGAATAAACAAATGCAACTCTTTATTTAGTTCGCATTATATTAATATTACGAACTAACTATAAGTTAAAAATAACCATACACTATAGTTTAAATTATTAAAAGTACTAATGTATGGCAATTATGAATAATAGGATAATATTTTTCACAAATATGAACTGATTTTATATAAAATGTTACATTTAATTACTTTTGTATGATATAGTACACCATAAGAAACTGCAATCTATGAGTGGTGGTTTCATATAGTTCTAGTTCCTACAGTAAGTAGGAAGGAGGTGTATTCTATATGGAACTAATGATAAATTTTATCTTATGACTTATTAGTTCTATTTGGATTGGTTTAGCTACCAACTACATATATGATAAAATAAAAAACCACTCTTCTAGTGCAAATAGAAAAAGTGGTTTGGAATTTGAATTCAAAGTTAAGTTTAAATTCTTTAAATAGTCTATACTAGAAACCACTACTCTACACCACTAGATTGTGGTTTCTTTTTTATTTTATCTGTATTCATATTATACTACATTAATTGAAAAAATAAACAAAAAAATAAATTTATTATTAAGTTCTTAATATATAACAATTACGGAGTTAATTATATTGTATTATTTTCAACATTCATTTAAAACATAGCTTACTAATAAAATATAAATAGACAACATTAACAGAAAATAAGGATAAATCATAATATATATCGTGATAATTGATTATATTATTAGGAGGTATATTATGGATACATCTTGTCCTAAATACGATATACAAAAGATATTTTCAGCATATAACCCATCTAGACCAAATGCGTATGCTCAAATAAAAGGTGGACCTTTAGCACCTTGTATAAGGGGAACTATATATTTATACCAATTAGGTGAAGGAGTATATATAAAGGTATATATAACAGGTATACCTAATGTAAATAATCAAGCAAGTTCTTTCCATGGACTTCATATTCATGAGGTTGGAGATTGTTCTATTGGTAATAATAATGAGCCATTTACTGCTGCAAAATCTCATTATAATCCAAGTAATGTAGCACATCCTATGCATGCAGGTGATTTACCACCGGTTCTATCAGCTAATGGTATAGGAATACTTTCAACATTTACTAATAGATTTACTGTAGATGAGGTTATAGGGAAATCTTTCATACTTCATGCAGGATACGATGATTTTACTTCACAACCAGCAGGAAATGCAGGTGCAAGATGGGCTTGTGGAGTTATTGATTATTATTAAAACTTAAAGTAGAAATTTTAAATTACTCACTTATATTAATAAATAATATAAATAAAAAAGTTCTTGAAATTTAAAATGTACCCTATAGAGTAGACAGCTAATAAAAAG
>UMCP01060673.1_pt1 | contig 15748 bp, 12 predicted proteins | sample 1964261 | NCBI WGS metagenome assembly UMCP01 (sample SAMEA4835971, study PRJEB28245) | human gut metagenome | biome: gut microbiome; material: fecal sample | place: Denmark | collected 2008
GGAAAATAGAGAACTTAGAAATATAATAATTGAACTATCTCCATATGGAATTACTCCAAATTACTGTATGAGAATATATAAAAAATATAAAAATAAAGCAATTAAAATAATAAATGAAAATCCATATAAATTAGCAGAAGATATAAGGGGAATTGGATTTAAAATAGCAGATAATATTGCTAATAAAATAGGTATTGAAAAAGACTCTAAAGATAGAGTATCACAAGGAATTTTGTACACACTAAATCAATCGTTAGGAAATGGGCACACCTATCTACCAAAGCATATTCTTTTACAAGAAGCATCAAAGTTACTAGAAGTAAAATCTACAATAATAGAAGAATGTATAATTTCATTAGCATATGATCAAAAAGTTCATATAGAAAATGTTAATGGAGAACAATTAATTTATTTAATACCATATTATTTATCAGAAAATGGAGTTTGCAAACAAATAATAAAGTTATCACAGTTTGAATTTGAAAACTTAAATATAGATATAGATGAAGAAATTAAGTATGTAGAAGAAGAAAATAGTATAAAACTGGCTAAAAATCAATCATTGGCGGTAAAAGAAGCTATAGAAAATGGAGTAGTTATAATTACAGGTGGACCAGGAACTGGTAAAACTACAACCATAAACACAATAATAAAAATATTCGAAAATAATAAAAAAGAAGTTATATTAGCGGCACCAACGGGAAGAGCTGCTAAGAGAATGAGTGAAACATCAGGAAGAGAAGCAAAAACTATACATAGACTACTAGAAATGGGATATGCAACAGATAGTGAAGAGCTTCAATTTATGAAAAATGAGGAAGACCCTATAACTGCAGATGTAATAATTATAGATGAAGTATCTATGGTAGATGTTTTACTTATGTATAGTTTACTTAGAGCGATAAAGCCAGGAACAAGACTTATATTAGTTGGAGATAGCGACCAGTTACCATCAGTAGGTGCAGGAAATGTTTTAAAGGATATGATTGATTCAAATGTAATAAATGTAGTTAGATTAAATGAAATATTTAGACAAGCTAGAGAAAGTATGATAGTAGTGAATGCTCATAAAATAAATAAAGGAGAGCCATTATTTTTAAATAGTAAAGGTAAAGATTTTTTCTTTTTAAGAAAAGGAACTAATGAAGAAATTATAGAGGAAATTGTAGGGTTAGTAAGTGAGAGGCTTCCAAAGTTTTATAAATTAGATAAACTAAAAGATATACAAATACTTTCGTCTATGAGAAAAGGTGATTTAGGAGTAATAAACTTAAATAATGAATTACAAAAATATCTAAATCCACCACATAAGTTTAAAGTAGAAGAAAGTTTTCAAAAGCGTATATTTAGAGTTGGCGATAAAGTTATGCAAATAAAAAATAACTATACTAAAAAATGGGAAAATGAAGATAAAAGTGAGAGTGGTGAAGGTATATACAACGGGGATATAGGATATATTTATCATATTGATAAAGAGAATAAAAAAATATACGTCTTATTCGATCAAGTAAAAATCGTATCCTATGGATATGATGAATTAGATGAACTAGACCATAGCTTTTGTACAACTATACATAAAAGTCAAGGAAGTGAGTTTCCAGTAGTAGTTATACCTATAACATGGGCTCCACCAATGTTACTTAGTAGAAATTTATTATACACAGCTGTAACAAGAGCTAAAAAGTTAGTTGTACTAGTTGGGGATGTAAAATATTTAGAATATATGATAAAAAATAATAGAACTAATGATAGATATTCCAATTTATCGTATAAATTAAATAAATTTAGGGAAGAAGGATTATTGATAAAATAAATATGATACAAAATATTTTTTTGAATTTGATTACTAATTTAATTAATGTATTTTTAGATTTTTTATACCCTGAAAATATAAGTTGTATATTATGTGATTGTTCCATAAGCAAAAATACTACATACTCTATGTGCAAGGATTGTTTTAGTAATATAAATTTTATATTAGACGGATGTATTAAATGTGGTAAGCCTATAATTAATTATTCTTTAGAAGAACAAAGTATAGATGGTTGTAGTTATTGTTTAAATAAGAGTTTTTACTTTGATAAAGTAATATCTTGTGTAGAATATACAGAAATTAGTAAAAAAATAGTTTTTGGACTAAAATATAATAATAAGACTTATTTGAGTAAATATATTGCAACTATAATGAAAGAGAAATTAGATTTAGAAAATATTAAATTTGATTATATATTATTTGTTCCATTACATAAAAAAAGATTAAGACAAAGAGGGTTTAATCAAGCTGAAAAGATAGCTATGGATTTAAGTAAGATAGTAGATATACCTACTGTAGATAATATATCAAGAAAATATAATACAAAAAGATTATATAAATTAGGTAAAGAAGAGCGAATTAATGAATTAAAAAATGCATTTATGATAAAAGATAATAGAATTGATTTAAAAAATAAAAATGTATTACTTGTAGATGATATATTTACGACAGGTTCAACGGTTAATGAAATATCAAAGATTTTAAAAATAAATGGAGTAAATAAAGTTTTTGTATCTACTTTCTTAACTAGAACAGATACATTTTATGTTAAGGCATAATTTTCTATTGACATAATTCATTTAAAATATTAAAATAAGTTAGTAATATTTAGGTCTGTGGTTGAAAGTCCAAGCCAGTCGCAGGCAAAGGGATCCACGTAAGTCAACACTAAAAATGGGGTTGATGATCATGGTGCGGCTTAGAAGTAAGACCTACCGGTATAAAATCGAGAGAGCTAGTAGTGCGGCAAACCCAAGCGAACCCTCCAGTAGGCGAGTGTGGGGTCAAAAACCAGGTCAGCTAAATATTCAAAAGTACCTTTTTAGGTGCTTTTTTTTACAAAAAATTTGATTATATATTATAAAATTTGACATAAATACACAAATTAGTAACAACTTAAGTTGAAATTTGTGGATATATATAATGTTAAAAATAGCTAGAAATACACAAAAGTAAGACTTATTAACAATTTTATCCACATTATCAACAGGTATATTAGTGGATAATAATCCACATTGTTAACAGTTATTATTAAATTAAATAAATCTTTATTTAGTTGAATATATTAAATTATAAAAGCTAACAATAAAATAAAGGGTTTTATAACAGATATATAGAATATAAAAATAAAGTATAAATATTTATACTGGTATAACTGAAGGGAGATGTTCTTATGAATATAATAATATCTGGAAAACAAATGGATTTAACAGATGGAATAAAAAATGCCATAGAAGAGAAATTAGGAAGATTGGATTTCTACCTTCATCCAGCAACAGATGTAAAGGTTACAGTGAGTGCTAAAAAAGCAAGACAAAAAGTAGAAGTTACAATAATACCTATAAGTGGCCCGATAATAAGAGCAGAAGATATAGAGGAAAATTTATATGCAGCTATAGATGTTGTATATGACAAATTAAATAAGCAGTTAAGAAAATATAAAAAGAGACTACAAGATAGACATCAATCAAATGAAAGTATAAGATTTGATGCGATAGAGGATATAGAAGAAAATGATTATTCTTCAAATGAAGATAATTTAGATATAGTAATAAAAAGAACTAAGAAATTTGGTGTAAAACCAATGAGTCCGGAAGAAGCTGTTTTACAAATGGATTTATCAGAACATGATTTTTATATGTTTAGGAATTCTGAGTCAAATGGTATATCTATAGTATATAGACGTAAAAATGGTGGATATGGATTAATAGAATCGGAATAATATAGTATAAATAATTATAAGAGCTATTGATAAATTTAATTGTCGATAGCTTTTTTTGAGCAAATAATATTACATAGAGTATTTTTATGGTAAAATATATAGATATTATATAAATGTACGAGGAGAGATTTTAAACATGGGTTTTTTAGATAATTTATTTAATATGGCAGATAAAAAAGAGCTAAAAAAATTCAACAAGATAGTTGATAGCATAGATTCATTAGAGCCAAAATTTGAATCTATGTCAGATAAAGAGCTTAAAGACATGACAAATGTATTTAAAGAGAGATTGGCAAATGGAGAAACATTAGATGATATACTACCAGAAGCTTTTGCCGTTGTAAGAGAAGCCTCTAAAAGAGTATTAGGAATGAGACACTATAGAGTTCAACTTATAGGTGGAATAGTTCTTCACCAAGGTAGAATAGCTGAAATGAAAACAGGAGAAGGTAAAACTTTAGTTGGAACAGCTCCAGTTTACTTAAATGCTCTTACAGGTAAGGGTGTACATGTTGTTACAGTAAATGATTATTTAGCAAAACGTGACAAAGAGCAAATGGGAAAAGTATATGAGTTCTTAGGCATGACTGTTGGAGTAATAGTTCATGGACAAGATCCACAAACAAGACGTGCACAATATCAATGTGATATAACTTACGGAACAAATAACGAATATGGATTTGACTACTTAAAAGATAATATGGTAATTCATAAAGAGCAAATGGTTCAAAGAGAATTAAACTATGCTATAGTGGATGAGGTTGACTCAATACTTGTTGATGAAGCAAGAACACCACTTATAATATCTGGACCTGGAGATAAATCTACTCATTTATATTCAGATGCTAATACATTTATATTAACATTAAAGCCAGATGATTATGAAATTGATGAAAAGCAAAAATCAGTTGCTTTAACTGAGTCAGGTATACAAAAAGCTGAAGTTTACTTTAATGTTGAAAATATAACAGATATAGCTCATATGGAATTATATCATCATATAAATCAAGCATTAAAGGCTCATACAAATATGAAAAAAGATGTTGATTATGTAGTAAAAGATGGAGAGATAATAATAGTTGATGAATTTACAGGAAGACTTATGTTTGGTAGAAGATATTCAGAAGGATTACATCAAGCTATAGAAGCTAAAGAAGGATTAAGAATACAAAGAGAGTCTAAAACTTTAGCTACTGTAACATTCCAAAACTATTTCAGAATGTACAATAAACTTGCAGGAATGACAGGTACTGCTAAAACTGAGGAAGAAGAATTTAAAGCTATATACAAAATGGATGTAGTTCAAATTCCTACAAATAAGCCAGTACAAAGACAAGATTTATCAGATGCAGTTTATAAAAATGTAGTTGGTAAATTTAATGCAGTTGTTGAAGATATAATAGAAAGACATAAAAATAAGCAACCGATACTTGTAGGTACTGTATCAATAGAAAACTCTGAATTAATATCTCAATTATTAAAGAGAAGAGGAGTAAAGCATGAAGTATTAAATGCTAAATACCATGATAAAGAAGCTGAAATAATAGCTCAAGCTGGTAGATTAGGTGCTGTAACTATAGCAACTAATATGGCAGGTCGTGGTACAGATATAGTACTAGGAGGTAACCCAACATTCTTAACTAAAAAAGAAATGAAGAAGTTAGGATATGATGAAAGTGTAATAAATAAAGTAGATGCTTCTTTAGAAGGTATAGATAGAGAAGGTAACGAAGAGTTATTTGCAGCTAGAGAAAAATACGAAGAATTATATAAAAAATATAAAGAAGAAACAAAAGCTGAGCAAGAAGAAGTTATGAAAGCTGGAGGGCTTGCTATAATAGGTACAGAAAGACATGAATCTAGAAGAATAGATAATCAGTTAAGAGGACGTGCTGGTCGTCAAGGAGACCCAGGTAGCTCAAGATTCTATATATCTTTAGAAGATGATCTTATGAGATTATTTGGAAGTGAAAGAATATCTAGTGTAGTAGAAAAAATAGGTCTTGAAGAAGATATGCCTATAGAACATAAAATGTTAACTAAATCTATAGAAGGCGCTCAAAAGAAAGTAGAAGGTAGAAACTTTGGAATAAGAAAGCACGTACTTCAATATGATGATGTTATGAATAAACAAAGAGAAATAATATATGCTGAAAGAAGACGTGTTCTTGAAGGTGAAAACTTACAAGAGCAAATAGAAAATATGATTCATTCTTTAATAGAAGAAGGTGTTATGTCATACTCTCAAGATGGATTTGATGCAGAAAGATTTGTAGAGTACATGTATAATTTATTCATGCCAAGAGGAAGCATAGAAGTTTCTGATATAGAAAATCTTAAAACAGAACAAGTTATAGAAAAAGTATTTGAAATAGCTATGAAGATATACAATGGAAAAGAAGAAAGAATAGGATCAGATAGAATGAGAGAAGTGGAAAGAGTTGTACTTCTTCAAGCAGTTGATAGCCATTGGATAGATCATATAGATGCTATGGATCAATTACGTCAAGGTATAGGTCTTCGTGCAATAGGTCAACAAGACCCTGTAATAGCATATACTGATGAAGGATTTAATATGTTCAATGAAATGAATGCTCATATAAAAGAAGACACTATAAAATACTTATTCAATATAACTATAGAAGAACCAGTTGAAAGAAAGCAAGTTATAGATGTTGACCATTTATCATCTAATGTAGATGAAGATGCTAACAGTAAAACAGTTAGAAAAGAAGATACTACAGGAAGAAATGATGACTGTCCATGTGGAAGTGGTAAAAAGTATAAAAAATGTTGTGGAAGATAATTTTGGAGGACCAAAATGTTAAATATACAAGAGTATAGAAGTAGTATGGAGTGTATGACTTCAAATATAGAAGAATTGAGGGATTCTCTTTGACATTGCTTCATTATTAATTAAGATACAAGAAAATGAAGAGAAAATGAATCATCAAGATTTCTGGAATGATAATGAGTTAGCTCAAAAAGTGCTACAAGAAAACAAAGGTTTAAAAGAAACTGTAGAAGAGTACAATCAATTAAAAGAATCTTTAGAAGAGATAGAAGTATTAATTGAAATAGGCTTAGAAGAAAGTGATGATTCAATAGAAAAAGAAATAGAAAAATCTATATCAAATCTTGAAAAAGAAATTGATAGGGTTAGAATAAAAACTCTTTTAAGTGGAGATTATGACAAGAATAATGCGATACTATCTATAAATGCAGGAACAGGTGGACTTGATGCTCAAGATTGGGCTCAAATGTTACTTAGAATGTATATAAGATGGGCAGAAGCTAAAGGATATAAAGTTAAAACATTGGATTTACTATCAGATCCAGAAGCAGGAATTAAAAGTGCAACACTTCATATAGAAGGGCTTAATGCTTATGGATACTTAAAAAGTGAAAAAGGAGTTCATCGTATTGTTAGGATATCTCCTTTTGACCCTTCTGGAAAAAGACATACATCTTTTGCATCTATAGATGTTATACCAGAATTAGATGATAGTATAAATATTGATATAAATCCAGCAGATTTAAAAATAGATACCTATAGAGCATCTGGAGCAGGAGGTCAGCATGTAAATACTACAGACTCAGCTGTAAGGATAACTCATATACCTACAGGTGTAGTTGTACAGTGTCAAAATGAAAGATCTCAACATAAAAATAAAGATACTGCTATGAAGATGCTTATGGCTAAACTTATAGAATTAAAAGAGCTTGAACAAAAAGAGAAAATTGAGGATATACAAGGAAAGTATTCTCAAATAACTTGGGGAAGCCAAATAAGATCATATGTATTCCAACCATATAAGCTTGTAAAAGATCATAGAACAAACGCTGAAATTGGAAATGTAGATAGTGTTATGGATGGAAACTTAGATTTATTTATAAATGAGTATTTAAAAATGAATAAGTCTAAAAATAGTTAAAATAGGGGCTTGAGAATTTAATTCTCAAGCCTTATTTAAAAGTATAAATTTAAACGAAAGAAGAGTGGGTTTTATGAATATAAATGATATTCTAAAAAAGGAATTTAATCTTAGAGATGAACAAATAAATAATACAATAAAACTTATAGATGAAGGAAATACTATTCCTTTTATAGCTAGATATAGAAAAGAAATGACTGGAGAAATGAGTGACGTTACTCTGAGAGCTTTTTATGATAAATTAATATATTTAAGAAATCTTCAAAATAGAAAAGATGATGTAATAAGAATAATTGAAGAACAAGGAAAGCTTACATCAGAAATAAAAGTAAGTATAGAAAAGGCGAATACTCTTCAAGAAGTAGAAGATATATATGCGCCATATAAACAAAAGAAAAGAACTAGAGCAACTATAGCAAAAGAAAGAGGATTAGAACAACTAGCATTAGATATATTAAATAAAAATATATCTAATATAGATGAAGAAGCATCTAAGTATATAAATCCAGAAAAAGAAGTAAATTCAGTTGAAGATGCTATTAAAGGAGCTAATGATATAATAGCTGAAATAGTTTCTGATGATGCTAAAATAAGAAAATATATAAGAGAGCTTGCATTAAGAGAAGGTGTAATAGTAACAAAAAATTCAAATGAAGAAAAATCAGTTTATGATATGTATTATGATTACAGTGAGTCAGTAAAAACTATAGCACCACATAGAGTATTAGCAATAAACAGAGGAGAAAAGGAAGATTTCTTAAAAGTAAAAGTAGAAATCAATAATGAAAAAGTAATAAACTATATAATAAATGAATATGTAAATGATAAGAATTTAAAAAATAAAGAAGTAATAGTTAGTGCAATAGAAGATTCATACAAGAGATTAATTTTCCCATCAATTGAAAGAGAAATAAGAAATACTCTTACTGAAAATGCACAAGAAAGAGCGATAAGTGTATTTGGAAAAAATGTAAAAAGTTTATTACTTCAAGCACCAGTAAAAGATAAGGTTGTTATGGGATTTGACCCTGCATTTAGAACAGGATGTAAGATAGCTGTAGTTGATAAAAATGGTAAATTATTAGATACTACAACTGTTTATCCAACAGAGCCACAAAATAAAGTAGAAGAATCAAAAAAAGAATTAAAAGCATTAATTGAAAAATACAATATAGATATAATCGCTATAGGAAATGGTACAGCTTCAAGAGAATCAGAAAAGTTTGTATCAGATATGATAAAAGAAATAGATAGAGAAGTTCAATACATAATAGTTAGTGAGGCTGGTGCATCAGTTTACTCTGCATCAGAGCTTGCAAATGAAGAACACCCAGACATAAACGTATCTTTAAGAGGAGCCATATCTATAGCAAGAAGACTACAAGATCCATTAGCTGAACTTGTAAAAATAGACCCTAAAAGTATAGGTGTAGGTCAATATCAACACGACTTAAACCAAAAGAAATTAGAGGGAGTATTAGACGGAGTTGTAGAAGATTCCGTAAATAGCGTTGGTGTAGACTTAAATACAGCGTCATACTCTTTATTAGAGCATATAGCAGGTATAAGTAAAACTATAGCTAAAAACATAGTAGCTTATAGAGAAGAAAATGGAGATTTTACTTCAAGAGCTCAAATTAAGAAAGTAAAAAGACTTGGACCACAGGCATTTACTCAATGTGCAGGATTTATGAGAATAGAAGGTGCTAAAAATCCTCTAGATAATACAGGTGTACATCCAGAAAGCTACGATATATGTAAAAATATGTTAGATATGCTTGGATATTCATTATCTGATGTTGAAAATAAAAATATATCAGATATAGATTCTAAAGTAGAAGCTATAGGTATAAAGGAACTAAGTAGTAAACTTCAAGTAGGAGAAGTTACTTTAAAAGATATAATAGCTGAAATTAAAAAGCCAGGAAGAGACCCTAGAGAAGAAGGCATAAAGCCTATACTTAGAACAGATGTATTAAAGATAGAAGACATAACAGAGGGAATGATACTAAAAGGAACTGTAAGAAATGTAGTTGATTTTGGGGCATTCGTAGATATAGGTATAAAAAATGATGGATTAGTGCACAAATCTGAGATGAGTAAAGGATTTGTAAAAGACCCTATGACAATTGTAACTGTAGGAGATATAGTTGATGTAAAAGTTATAGGAGTTGATATGAATAAAAAGAGAGTAGCTTTATCTATGAAAATATAGTTAAAGCAGAGGAGATTAAGATGATATTTATAAAAAACGGAACAATTAATACAATTACCAATGGAATAATAAAAGGTGATATTTTAATAGAAAATAAAAAAATAAAAGCAATAGGAGAAAATTTAGAAGTACCTAAAGATGTAAAAATAATAGATGCAGAAGGAAAACTAGTTTTTCCTGGATTTATAGATGCACATACTCATTTAGGTTTATGGGAAGATGGTATGGGATTTGAAGGTGCTGATGGTAATGAAGAAACAGATCCTATAACACCTCATCTTAATCCTATAGATGGTATAAATCCTATGGATAATACATTTAAAGAAGCTAGAGAAGGTGGAATTACATCAGTATGTACAACCCCTGGAAGTGCAAACGTAATGGGTGGAGAATGTATAGCTATAAAAACATATGGAAAAAGAATAGATAAAATGGTTATAAAAAATCCTGTTGCATCAAAAATAGCTTTTGGAGAAAATCCAAAATCTTGTTATGGAAGAGATGAAAAAATGCCACAAACAAGGATGGCAATTGCAGCGCTTTTAAGAGAACAATTAAAGAAAGCTGAAGAATATTTAGAACAAATTGAGTTATACATGGAACATGAAGATCACGATAAGCCAGAGTATGATATGAAAATGGAATGTTTAATACCTGTTTTAAGACGAGAAATACCATTTAAAGTTCATGCTCATAGAGCAGATGATATGTTTACTGCAATAAGAATAGCAAAGGAATTTGATATAAAACTTACATTAGACCATTGTACAGAAGGTCATTTAATAGCAGATGAACTTGCAGAAGAAGGATATCCAGTAATTGTAGGGCCATCTTTATCAGAAAGATCTAAAATTGAATTAAGAAACTTAACTTTTGAAACTCCAGGGATTCTTTCAAATGAAGGTTTACAGGTATCTTTAACTACAGATCATCCAGTAATACCAGTACAATACTTACCAGTATGTGCAGGGATAGCTATAAAGCATGGTATGAAAAAAGGAGATGCATTAGAAGCTATAACTATAAATCCTGCTAAAACCCTAGGTATAGATGAAAGAGTTGGGTCTATAGAAGTTGGTAAAGATGCAGATATAGTTATATGGGATAATGATCCATTTGAATTACAAAGTAATGTATTAGTTACTATAATAGATGGAAAAATTGTATATGAAAAATAAATTTTAAGCTATAGATGCTTTATTAAAATTTTACTTAAAGTGAGATAAAGTATATAATTTGATTATATAAAATGTTTTGCTGATATATAGATTAATTTAATTAAAATTTTTATTGAAAATTCTGAACTATTTTATTAATATATAGATATAAGGAAAATTAAATAGCAAGAAAGATCTTCGGGGCAGGGTGCAATTCCCTACCGGCGGTATAGCCCGCGAGCTACTTATGTAGCATGATTTGGTGAAATTCCAAAGCCGACAGTATAGTCTGGATGAGAGAAGAAAAGTTAATTTTTTGTAATGGATATTTCTATACATTTTTACGTATATTATATAACTTGTACTCAAAAAATAAGCTCGAAGATAGATCTCTTCGAGCTTTTATTTTTCCCTAATAAATTAAAATTAGGAGGAGTACAAAATGCAACAAACTATGAAAAAAACTAAATTTTTATCAACATCAAAACTTGTAAAGATATCAATACTTTCAGCAATTGGATATATACTTATGTTTATATCAATTCCATTACCAATGTTATTTCCAGATTTTCTAAAAATAGATATATCAGATTTGACAGCATTATTAGGTGGAATATCACTAGGACCTATGGCAGGGGTTACTATAGCATTTCTTAAAAATTTACTTCAATTTATAACTGGAATGTCAAATACAGGTGGAGTAGGAGAATTTGCTAACTTTTTAATAGGTGGATCTTTTGTTTTTACAGTTTCATATATATACTCTAAAAAAAGAGAGTTATCAGGAGTAGTTATAGGTCTTATAAGTGGAATGGTAATAATGACTATAGTAGGATGTATATCTAACTACTTTATAATATTACCTTTTTATGAAACAATAGGATGGCCAATAGAAACCGTAGTTGCAATGGGTGCAGCTATAAACCCAGTTATAGATAGTAAAATGAGTTTTGTAATATGGATGATAGCTCCATTTAATATATTAAAGTCTGGGTTAATCTCTCTATTAACATTACCGATGTACAAGAAAACAGAAAAAGTTTTAAATAGAGTTAAGTAATAAAAAATACCAAGTACTTTTATAAGTACTTGGTATTTTTAAATTAGAAGGGGATTATGATGCCTTAAAAATTGTGAAAATATAAGAAATGGATATATTAAATATAAATGTTTAGAATGCAAAGAAGAGTATATTTATGGACTCACATGTAAAACTGTAGTAAATGTGCAAGATTGTATTATTTAAAATGGCCAGATAAGCAAATAGATAATATGTTAAATGTAGCTCATAGACATGCTGTATATGGAGTGGTATCAAGTTATTATCAAGGAAGTTATGAAGTAGGATTAATAGCTGTAGTTCATACTTTTGAATCTGATTTAAAATCGAATTCACATATACATGCATTATTTACCGAAGGTGGAATAGGTAAAAATAACAAGGGGTTTAAGAAAGTATCCTATTATATATTATAAATTTATGAGAAAGTTTTGGCAGTAATTAGTGTTAGATATAATAAAAAAGAATTTTACAGATATAAGGACTAAAAGATTGGTAAATAAGTTATATAAAAAATATAATGAAGGTTTTTATGTAGATGCAAAAAGAGATTTAACTAATATAAAACAAGCTACAACATATATAGGTAGATATCTAGCAAGACCAGCTATCGTTGAATATAGAGTAAGTAGATATAATGATAAATCAGTTACATTCTGGTATGAAAATAAGAAAACTAGAAAGAAGATAACTGTAATTATAGATGTTTTAGAATTTATAGGTAAATTAACACAACATATACATCAGAAGGGGTTTAGAGTTATAAGAAGATACGGATTTTTTACATGCATATCGGTCTCTCCATTTTGTTCGATTTGCAATCTCGTTTACAATAATATCCAAATAACTCTATTTAACAATAAATTTACGCATAGATATATTTTTTTTGAGGATTTTATGATACGCTAAAAAGGTAATTTATTACAATTTAAAATTTAAATACTAATATATAAAATAAGGGGGAATTTTATGTCTAAAAATTTTAAATCATTTATTATATCTTGTTTAATTTCTATATCAACTATAGGAGTTATGGGTACTACCTCATTTGCAGATGATATAGAAGGTACAGAAAGATTTATACCTATAGGGGAGGGAGAAATCAGTATGCCTTCAGAAAAGGAAAAAACAAGTGGGACTTTAAGTAGTCCTCATAAATCATCATTAAGTATGGGGAATCAGTTAATAGAAGGTAAATATAGGTCTTTTCCTGCGGGACTGCATACAATAAGTATGACAGTAACAGATAAATCTTCACCAAATTCAGGCATGCCAAATTATTGTAAAGTAACTTTATAAAAATCTAAATTAGGTGGAGTAACTTCTTTAAGTAGCAAAAAAATTGATTTATATAATGTTGGAAAAACATATTCAGCTTCTTTTACAAATCAAAGTGCAGGAACGTATAGATATGTATTTGATAATAGAGCTAGCACAATAGGAAATTGGGACCATATAGATTGGTTTGAATGTAATCCTGTAAAAATGTATGTTAAATAATACAAAATTAAAATATGTAACTATAAATCATTATAGGTACATATTTTTTTAATAAGGAGATAGAAAATGATAAACATATCATTAAGAAATATAAATAAATATTATAAAGATAAAATTATTTTAGATAATATTAATTTAGATATAGAAAGTTCTAATATTTATATGATTTTAGGAAAATCTGGAGCTGGTAAATCGACATTGTTGAATATAATAGGACTTCTAGATACACCTAATTCTGGAAATATATCTATCAAAGGTAAAGTTATTAAAAATTTAAGTGATAATGATAAAGCAGAAATACGTATGAAAGAGTTAGGCTTTGTATTTCAAGGATTTTTTTTAAATCCTAAATTAAAAGCATATGAAAATGTAACTATTCCAATGTATATAAATAGCCTATACAAAAATATAGATTTAAAAAATAAGTCTATAGAATTACTTAGAATATTTGGTTTAGAAGATAAATATAATAGTTTTCCAAATGAACTTTCAGGTGGAGAACAACAAAGAGTAGCCATAGCACGTGCAATAGCTAATGATGCCTCAATAATAGTTGCAGATGAACCTACTGGAAATTTAGATAAAGAAAATGAGCAAAAAGTTATGGAATATTTCCAATACCTATCCAGTATTGGGAAATCTATTGTAATGGTTACTCATAATGAAAATTTATTGGAATATTCAGATAAAGCTTTTTATTTAAGAAATGGTAAACTGGAGGAATTTATATTATGATATTAAAAAACTATATAAATATCTCTATAAAAAACATAGTTCGTAATAAAAAAAATACTCTTAAGATTTTTTCTATTACTCTTTTTTCATTTATATTATTTATTTTAACTACATCACTATCAGGTTCTTTAAATGATTTCATAAAAAATTCTATACTAAACACTATTGAACATAGAACCATAATGATAGATTATAGCTCTGTTCAAAATATAAATATTGAAAATAAAATAAATAATTTATTAAAAAATGACAGTTCGATAGTTGAATTTTATGAATATGAGCCACCAATTGCAGGAGATATAAAAAATTCTAAAGAACTTTTTAATAATAATAACAATAATGCTATATCTTTAATATCTGGATTTGAACAAAAAATGCCAGATATAATTGAAGGAAATCTTTTTAATAATAATGACCAAAATGTTGGTATAATACCTAAAAATTTCGATCCAACTGGAACTAATCAAGTTGAATTTAAAAAAGAAAGTATAAATTATTTAGATGGAAAAGATTTTTTAGGAAAAACTATGACTATAGAATTTAAAAATCCAATAGATGAACTATCAGGTTTTGAGTATAGTTTCAAAGTAATAGGGGTTTATGATTCAATAAATAATAACGACTTTCCGAGTGATGTGTATATACCCTATAATGATCTAAAAATAATTAATGAAAAGTACAACAATATGATTGATGAACATTATATAGATAATTCTAATGACTTTAAAACATTGATAGCTCTAGTAGATAATCATACGTCTGTTAAAAATGTAGTAAATAAATTAAGAGGAGAAGGAATAGATGCATTTCCAAAATCAACTGTAGGTTTATTAAATGAGTTATATAAAACAATCATTTATATAGGTACTATTATTTCTATTGTTATATTTATAATATCTATAATTAATATATCTCTAAACCATGTAAATGATTTAAAGAAGAGACAAAGTGAATTAGGAATGTTAAAAGCTTTTGGATATAAAAATAGACAATTAAAAAAGATAATCATTTATGAATCTACAATTATAAATATATTTAGTTTATTTATAGGATTAGTTGTTTGTAAGTTTATATTCTTGTTATTAAATACTATAGTAAAAAACTATTTAAGTATATATATGAGTGATCTTAACTTTGAAATTAATTTTATTTCTATTATAATTGGAATTTTTATAATGATTTTTAGTATTATATTGTCAAATTTAAAAAGTATTTCATATATAACAAATTTAGATCCAATACGTTCTATAAAAAGTAAATATTAATTATAGAGAATAGTATATGAAAAATATAATAAATTTATCATTATTGAATATTAAAAGAGATAAATCCAAAATAAAGATATATATTATTATAATGACTATCTTTATATCTTTAATTAATATTTTATT
>UMCP01076659.1_pt1 | contig 15480 bp, 13 predicted proteins | sample 1964261 | NCBI WGS metagenome assembly UMCP01 (sample SAMEA4835971, study PRJEB28245) | human gut metagenome | biome: gut microbiome; material: fecal sample | place: Denmark | collected 2008
GGCATCAAAGCCGCTCGCAAACGCTTCGGTAAAGTCATCCGCAAAGGCCACCAGGCGGTCACCGGGACGCACGATTCCCAGCAGCGACAGCGCTGCCGGCACATGCGGGGCCGCAACAAGACGCGCCTCACGCGAGCCGGCCCTCAAAGCCCAGGCCTCTTCTAGCTGCTGTACATCCACAAGGCACCGTCCCTTCACAAACAAAAACCCACGATGCGGGTGTTCCCCGCATCGTGGGCAACGGCTGCAGTATAGCGCCGATATGCGACGAATCGCCTAGATGTTGAGCGTGTGATAGGTCACGCTCGCACCCGGGGCGTCAACGGTCACGCCATAGGCCTCGGGATAGATGCGCGTCGAAAACACGAGCGCGCCATCGTTCACAAACACCTCGACCGACGAGACATCGCCGACAATGCGCACGTTGCGCACCCCGTCGACGGGCTCCCAGCGCACGGTACGCCCGCAGCCGGCAGAAGCGCGACTCTCATCGGTAAATCGCATCTCAAAGCGCGAGGGCAGTTCGCCCTCGGCGGGCATAAACGCCAGCTTCAGCTCGCCATCAACGGTCGCGGTGAACGCGCCGTCGACACCGTCGACAACAACGTCAAAGCAGGTATCGTCGGCAACCTCAAACGAGCCCTCCCCCACACGCACCGAGGCATAATGGTGCTCAATCTCGCGCGCCGGCTGCTGCAGCACCACGCCGCCGGCACCGGCTGTAAGCTCGCGCGGCACCGTCATGCAGTGCTGCCAGCCGCACACCACGGTGGGCGCGTTGCCATAGGTCGGCTCATCGGGCATGCCCATCCAGCCGATCAAAATGTGGCGACCGTCCTCGGACGTAAACTCCTGCGGAGCATAGAAGTCAAAACCGGCGTCCCACAGGCGGAACTCGCCCAGCTCATAGGCACCGTCACCACCGGTGATGTCACCCGTTACAGGCAAGTAGCCAGCGGCATACACATTACCGCGGTCCCAACGACCGCCCTCGAGCCCCTGGGGCGAGAAGGACAGCCATTTCGCCGGTACACCGCCATCCGTCTCAATCTCCAGATACCCCGGGCACTCCCACATAAAGCCAAAACGCTCGGGCGTAGACACGCGGCTCTCGAGCTCCCAGCTCAGCATATCGGCCGAGCCATACACCAGGATCTCGCCCACATCGCGTCCGGCACCCTCGCCATGCATGGCGCAAAAACGGCTCTCGACGTGCGGCCCGTCAACTCGACGACGCGCACCCAGCACCATGTGATAACGCCCGTCCGCGTCACGCCACACCTTGGGGTCGCGCACGTGGCAGGTCAAATCCTCGGGATAATCCTCGGACGCCAGCACCACGCGCTTTTGGCTGAACTCCCGACCGGCAAGGCCATCAACGCTCTCGACATACACGGTGTCGGCGCGACGACCGGAGTTGACATAGTCAAAGACGCCGTCCGCGTCGGGGAGCTTAACGTTGCCGGTATAGAGCACGCGAATGCGACCGTCCTCGACCAAAGCCGAGCCCGAGTACACGCCATGGCAATCGAACGGCTCGTCTGGCAGCAGCGGGGCACCAACGTAGTCCCACGTCATAAGATCGCGACTCGTCGCATGACCCCAGACCTTAACGCCACCCTCGACATCAAACGGCGCATATTGAAAATAAGCGTGGAACACGCCGTCCGCTTGGCAAAGACCGTTGGGGTCGTTGAGCCAACCCGCCGGCGGCATAATATGGAAGTGCTGGCCATACGCGCCATGACCGCACTCAGAGGCGGCAGCGTCAACAGCGGCAACCAGCTTTGCAAGGTCGCGACCAAGTGCATTAGACATATCAAAGTCCTAACGGATCGAAAGTAACAAGGCGCCAGAGATCGGCAACAGATACGGGAAACGCCCGCGAGCATACAACCCGCGGGCACCCCTCAATCAAAAGCTCTTAGGCCTGCTCGGAAGCCTTAGGCTCGTCCTTGTACAGGACAAACGAGATGGCAAAGGACACGACCGCGGCAACCGCGAACATGATTGCGTACTGCACGGGCTGGGCCAGGCACAGCAGGATACCGAAGATGCCGGTAACGCCTGTGCCGGAGGCGGCAAGCGAGGTGAGCGCGCAGACCAAGGCACCGCAACCGCCACCGATGCAGCCGGCGATGAAGGGCTTAAAGAAGCGAAGGTTCACGCCGAAGATGGCAGGCTCGGTAATGCCCATGAAGGCGGACAGAGCCGAAGGAAGCGCCAGGCCCTTAATCTTGGCATCGCGGGTCTTAAAGGCAACGGCAAGCGCGGCGCCACCTTGGGCGATATTGGCAGCGCTGGCGATGTGCAGCCAGTAGGTCACGCCATACTGGGCGAGCTGGCCCAGGTCGATGGCGGTGTACATCTGGTGGATACCGGTAACGACCGTGGGAGCATAGAACAGGCCGACGATAAAGGAACCGATGCCGAAGGGCAGGGTCAGCAGGGCCTGGATCAGACCGAGGATGGCATTCTCGGCCCACACGAAGATGGGGCCGACGGCAACGAGCGTCACGAGCACGGTCACGAACACCGAGACGAGCGGGGTCACAAAGAGGTCAAACATCTCGGGGACAACCTTGTGGAGGCGCTTCTCGAGGAAGGCCAGAATGGCGCAGGCGATGACGATCGGGATCACATGGCCCTGATAACCGACCCACTCAAAGCTGTACACGCCGGGAATGACAGTGACCATGGTCTGCACGCCCTCGGAGGCAACCGTATAGGCGCTCTGCAGCGAGGAGTTGATAAACGCACCGCCGACGACGGCGCCCAGATACGGGTTGGCGCCAAAGGCCTTAGCGGCGGAGTAACCGATCAGGATCTGCAGAATGCCAAAGGACGTTCCCGAGACCAGGTCGGCGATCTTGTAGATAAAGTTATTGGTGTCGAGCGCGATAAAGCCGTTGGAGGCCATAAAGTTGAGGGCGCTCATAATGCCCAGCAGCAGGCCCGAAGCCACGATGGCGGGGATGATGGGGACAAAGACGTCGCCGAGCACCTTAATGGCACGCATAAAGATGTTCTGCCGCTGCGCCGCGGCCTCCTTGACCTCGGCCTTGGTAGCAGCTTCGACGCCACTGAGCGCGATGAACTCCTCGTAGACCTTGTTGACGGTGCCGGTGCCATAAATAATCTGCAGCTGGCCCTGGGCCTCAAAGACGCCCTTGGCGCCGTCGATATTCTCGAGGGCTTCCTTGTCGACCTTGGCGTTATCGGCAATCACCAGGCGCAGACGCGTGGCGCAGTGTGCAGCCGAAACAACGTTGCCGGCGCCACCGATGTTGTCGAGCACCTCTTGGGCTGATTTGCGGTAGTCCATGACTTCCTTTTCCTCCAAAGGGCGCATCTGCACCCGGCCATCTTTGACACTTACACTGTAATCGTTTTCAGTTTCATATGTCTGTAATCGTTTTCATAGCAGGGTGAACGGTAGGAAAAAGCCGGCGAATGGTAGTTTTGGGACAAAAAACGGGGGACTCAAAGGCGGGCAGGCACGATCAAGACCTAGACATTCATCAACTGATGGCCGAGCTTAAGCGTCTTTAGGCCGTTCTCCCCCTCCGCGCCATCGAGCGTGTTGAGCAACATATTGGTCGCCTCGACACCGCTGGTCAGGTAGCCGTAATGCACGGTGGGAATGCCGCCCGTCAGCGCGCGCAAAAACGCGTTGTCGCCGAAACCGCTCACGCGGTGCATGCCCTCGCCCATGCCGCGAACCTCATCGATAGCACGTAGCGCGCCCGCCGCCATGGTATCGGTCGCGCAGGCGATAAACGAAACATCGGGAGCGACGGAAAGCAGTTCACGCGCCGCACCATAGCCCGAGTCGAGCGTAAAGGACCCCTGGCGAATCAGGCTCGGATCAAGCGCCACGCCCGCGGCGCGCAAGCCTGCCTCAAAACCGCGACGGCGGTCATAGCCGGCTGCGCGGTCCGCTTCGGTAACTCCAATGTAGGCGATCTTGCCGTCCACGCGGGCCGCAAGCGCATGGCCCAGCTCAAAGGCGGCCTCGTAATCGTCGTGATAGACGCACGCCGCGCCCTCGACATGCTGACCGATCAGCACGATGGGCACGCGGCACGACTCAATCGCCCGACGGTGCTCGTCGGTAATCATAGTTGCCACCAGCACAATGCCGTCAACCGGATGGTTTTGAAATAAATCGAGGTATTCGAGTTCGCGATCGGCCGCGTTGTCGGTATTGGCAAGCAGCATCTGGTAGCCACGGCGACCGAGCACCTGGCCAATGCCGGCGGTAATGCGGCTCACGGATTCCGAGTTGATCTTGGGCACGATGACGCCGATGAGCTTGGTGGAGCCGGTGCGAAGCGCACGAGCCTGGCTGGACCGTACGTATCCGGTCAGCTCAATCGCCTGCTTAATGCGCTCGGCCTTGTCCGTCGATATGTAGCCACCGTTAAGGTAGCGCGAGACGGCGGCGCTCGAAACGCCGGCCAGCTCGGCCACATCTTTCATCTTTACCACGAGCACCCCTGTCATTGAAATCGCTTTCACCATGATACCCGTGCGAACGACCGCATGACGTAGCGATTACATGATAGAGAAACGCGTGGAAACTAATGAGTCACTTGAGACACGTCGAGTGATAATCACTTCGCGGCCAGTTTTACCAGACGAGAATCAGCCTGGCTGCATAATCAAAGAATACGCCCATACAGAGCTTGACCTGAGCAACAGCCTCGCGGACTTTTCCTAGAAAGTCCCGATGCCGAGTCTCGAAGAGTCGCAAGACGGCCACATGCTGGAGTTGCCGCATCGCGTATAGCCAACGAAGGGCGGGCGGGACGCCGCCAATGAACAACGCCCCAACAGTCAGTTACTCCTCCCCCTCCCCAACATTCCCCAGAAAGTTCGCTGTTGTTGACTGGGGTTCCCGTAAAAGAACCCCCAACAAAACATGTGCGGAGTGCTGGCCTGGAGCTGCCTCCGGGCCCTATTGGCTGCTCACCGAGAGGCTCAGCCATGAAATGGCCCCTTTACTACCAGCTCTGCGCGATTCGCGCACGTCCAACTTGTAGAGTAAATTCATCGCTCGCGTCGATTACGACCCTAATATCTCCGTAGGAAACACGCTCGGTAAATCATTGACACCCATAGCAAAAAGAACCCTTGCACTGGCATCTCTGCTGAGCGAGTCACTTAACTTAAGAGCTTCAAGCAGTATTTGGCGACGCAGCATCTTGTAATCATCCTCAGTTAGCACTAGCTCAAGATCGCCTAAGACACCCACCAAATTGACATCACGTGATGGAGACACCCTCGCGCAGAACAGGCGCTCGTCATGCGCGCAGATATTTCTGAAATCTTTAATATGATCGTACGCAAGTCTTAGCCTTCGTGGGCTGATGCGCTTATGGACTTCATGTGTCTCGGAATAAAGGTCAGAAAACGACTTGGCAATGGAATTTCTCATGCTTTCTGGTTGAAACTCGAAAAACTTGAATGCCTGGCCAAGCATTAAGTAATTCATAAGAATCCATACCGGCGTATTGTCGTGATTATTTTCATAATGACGAATGTAGTCCCTTTTATAATCACTATTCCATTTTTTAGACCTACATAGCACCTTCTCGAAATCACCGATAAGCGTGTCGATCTTTTTTCGATAGCCAGCATCAGCACGATAGGAATCTCTATCAAGGTATGCTTCTGGGTTATCTTTATGAGCCATGGCAAACCGATAAGAGCAGACAGTCTTAAGAACTGCTTCCGCCTTGTTAAAATACTCAAACATCAGCAGGCGCAACGTTCGATCGAATTCGAATAAACGATAGATATCAGTAAACTTGGTCCCTTTTGCGAAAACCTCTTGGCAGGAGTCTTCCCGTTGGTCAAGAAACAAATCCTTGTAGCCGTTAACTACCGGATAGTATCCCTCACGCTCCAGAACTAAACGAGTATCGTTATCGCATTTGAGCCCACGGCTTTCAAGAATAGCAATCTGCTCGGCAATAGATTTAAATGGCTTATCCATATGGGCCCCTTAAACGCGAAAACCGCCTTTCGGCGGTTCCCACGGACCAAGCCGGACGTACCGTCGCAAGGCCTCATCACAACGATTACTCTAAGCGAGAACCCGGGGTCCGTCAATCCGGTGCCACCAATCTTCCAAATCAATCCTTGAACCAGACACAAAAATGTGCCAATGGAATGCCTTTATTAAAAGAGGGACACCAAGAAGATGTCGCTAATTGTCAGCATCAGCCCGCTGCTCGCATTGTCTCTTAAACCCGGCAATCAACTTATCGCAAGTTTCGATAATCCCTGCCGGAACTGTATTGAACTTAACGGGGTCGAACTGATAAGCCATGAGGTTTTCAATGTGGAAGTATTCGTTTGCGAATTCAAATACTGCCTCATCAACATGTGCACGATTGCTGACCTGGCTCATTTCGTCAGCATTGTTGGCAGCGAGTAATCTGAATGCACAGATTTTCTCGACTGGTGAAGGCTCCTGATCATAAACGGACAGCAGCTCTGCAGTTCCAAGCTGGGTCAATAAGTCCTGATAGTTAAAGTCCTTAAACCCGATTTCTTCTAGCTGCTTCCAGGCTTCTTTCCACTCTTCATCAGTAAGCTCTTGCTCATTTAGTGTGGCAACCTCTCGCTGATGCAACAAACTTGACAGTACATGCCAGGCAGGCGACTTTCCATATGCAATTTCAACTGCCCTCCTCGCAAACGCAACTCTATAAGGCAGGGACGCATCGCTCGCAACGATTGCTTTAAAGCACTGCACTGCGCTATTAAAATCATCATCCTCAACAGGTATCAGGAATAGCTCGCCGCCATCGTTGCGCGCATAAAAGCAGGATGAATCACATAGAAGGGCCTTATGGACCTTGCCGATCATAATGAGCGTTTCAAAGTCATGGGTTAGCAGCAACGATGTAATCCCTTTGCAAACGCCCTTAGATTTCGAAAACAACCTTTGGAGAATCGCATATTTCTTGTTTTGATCAAAGGAAGAAATCGGATCATCGAGCACGACCATGTCCGGCTTCTCGCTTTTAACCTGAGCGGAAAACAATGCAATCGCAAGCGAATTACGCTCGCCGTAGCTTAGATGCGACTTTAAATCCTCGACATTCATCTCGAGCCCGCGAGGTTTCAGTGAGACGGCACAGCGAGAGCCATCTGGCGAAGCGATTGAGATCTCATAGGGAAATCCTGCGGACTCCAGAAAAGCATTCATTTCGGCCATCGATGCATTGATGGATTTCCCCAATGCGGAGCTTTGACGACCGATGGCTCTCTGGATTTCTCTCACCTTTGATGAAAGCTCGTCCAGCACTTCATTAATGCTATTGATACGCTCAACAGCAAATTGTGAATTCATCTTTTCGAGACGCTCGACGTGGATTTTCAAGCCTTCAAAATAGTCAGCATCTTTCTCTTCATCCTTCAGGAACGAATAATTTAATTGCTGAATTTTCTCGAGCTTGGCCTTAAGTCCCTCCGCATCTGCCTTGATGCACGCAAGAAAGGCTTCATTCTCAGGATTAGGTTCTTCTTTTAGCTTCCCATGTAAAATCGCGTCGGCCTGAACACGGGCGTTTTCGCTAAGAAGCACATCGGCTTCTCCAAAGGTCGCAATCGTTTTTGTGCAGTTATCGATATACTTTCCGCCGTATACGGCTTGCATTTCGTTGCCTGTTTCCAAATCAGACTGTTCGAGAACCTTACCGCAATACGGGCATACGCCACGTGAGTTGTATTTACCGCCCTTGTCGCGCCATTGTAGCCATTCTTTGGCATTGTCTCCTTGGATTAGTGGAGTGAACGACCCGAACTTTGGAGAAATGTGCTCAACAAGGTTTCCCTTTGACACGATACCTTTCGCAATTGGGCTAACCTTCGAATAAGTCTGTTTGGAAACCTTCCCAAAGCAGGACAGTAAGTTGTTAACCGTAGAGAGCAGCTCAGCAACCTTGCCCTCATCCCGCAACCTTTTGACGGCATCTGCTAGCAACTCGTCTGTCTCTTTTGCAGCCTTACGATACTCAGGGGTATCGACAAAGATCTTATATCCGTTTTCGATTAGCTCCATGTCGCCTTTAAACAGCGTGCTATCGACGTAGTCTTCATTAAACACAAGGATATTTGCGTTAGACGGCAAACCTTCGACAGAAGGCAGAGATTCTGAAGCATAGGGCTTCAACACTTCCAACGTCTGCCCGCCATCTCCGCTGTATAGCTGAATCGCTTTTGCAACCGAGCTTTTACCAGAGCCATTCATTCCATGCAGAACCGTAGTCGCATTGGGTTTTAACGTAATAGTTGCGCAGTTAATGTTGTTACAGCAAGCAAGATTTACGACAATTGGCTCAGACATTTGACCTCCATGGAAGGGGCGTTTGCATCGACTTGATTATGAGACTATGGGCGAACAAATTGTCTAACGATTCAACAAGTTACGACGTTTGATAGATGAGCGGTATCGCACTACGTATGCTGGGACGGCATGAACAAGAGTGACATACGGCAACGCCGCAAGGCCGGCAACTAGCAAAAATGGACACCGAAGCCAGTGTCAGTCCCTGTGTCCAAGCGCAATATCGACGCTGCCGGATCGCAGTATGCAGCAGTGCTCAAGAAAGCACTCATTGAGCATTCGTCAAAATTCTGAAAATCCTGTCTGAAAGTATCGCCAATCCGTCCTTATTGCGCTGATAGCTAAATACCCTCCTATGACTAACATCAAAAGGCAGTTTAGGAACATCACCTTGGTGTATCAAAACGGTCTGCTTGCCCATTCCAATCGCATAGCCTGCTTCGAACATAACGTTTGAATTCAGGCCAGTAATGTCTGCAATTACCGAAGAGCTAGACGCAATCAATTTAAATATGTCTACCGTAATATCTGTGGGAGTTAAAATCTCGTCTACGCGTTTACACTTCTTGCCCGCCCTCTTAGAGCCTTCGACCAACGCCGAATATACAGGATCTATTGAAGGGTCATCGGTGAATGGCATCATGACAGCAATTAGATTTGGGTCAAACGCACTAGACCTTTCAGGTTCAACCGCCAAGGGGGAGTTATCAAGAAACTTTGAAAACAGACGAAAAGGGTCTCCTTCGCAAAGTCTCCAATGAGTACGTTTATTTTGCCAGCAGTTCTCGTCAAGTAGACCAAGATTCAACAATGCCTGCGATGGAAACCGTAGAATAGGCTTGGAGATCACGGGGTTGATAGACGGGGTATCCATATAGCCAAGTGTGGCCACGGCACCCATATCATCCGACTCAAATTCACGCGTCATAACAGTAGGAAGTTGAGCGAGGGCATTAAAGTCAAAACCGGTGCCAGTCCTATAGGCGCTCGTCAACTGCTCAGGAGTTCCCTCGAACATCCTAGAAGTCAACATGGGCTGTGTCTCATTGGCACGAACAATTAAGTTGAACAGCATTTACAACACACCCCATATACAGGCAAAGCTCAAACGCCTAAAAATAACGACCATAAGAATTTTATCCTGTCTGAAAGCAGCACAATTGAATCCGACAAGCAGCTAAATCTTGTCCGTAGCGGCAAGGCGCCAATACTGCTTGCCCAGGGCCGTTAGCTCGCAAGACCTAGACTCCATTGCAGCAAAGTACATGTGCTCTGCCCCCACAGGGCGGACAAGGCCGATGCCCTCCAACTGCTGAAGGATCTTAAACTTCTCCGTATTATCCTTCGTCGCATAGGGTTCAACAATTTGATGTTCTTCCCAATCAGGACTGTTAGTAGGTTCAAAAGAAGGATCCAGGGGCAGTTGAGCACCGGGCGCATCGAACAAAGATGGCAACTGTCGCAACACGTAATCAGGTACCTGCGAAACGACTTTCCTTAGCGATATGAATGATTTGACATTGGTCCTAAAAACAGGACGTTGATCCCATGGTCCAAGAGCCTTGTCTATAAACGCGTAGACTCCACCAGGGGTAACATGCCCCATCACATCTGCTGCGCCGCCATTAAGCGCATCCACAAGAAGCGATGTGAAAGTCCCTCGGCCGTCATATTCCTCCGCACATTCACTAGAACAGCATGCGCTTAGAATTGTTAAACCCTCACCAAGCAAGGAGGATGTCCCGCCCAGCACTCCAGGAGCCCCCATACACCCAGAATTACAGCTATCGAGAAGAATTACGCGATTCCTAGCCCTAGAGTCATTTGCTATCGTCAGGATTTCGTCGAGAGAAAGCCGACCCATAGGGTCACCCTGTCCAGATAAGATGAATCCATTTTTAGTAGCATCACACCTTCCGCCATGCCCAGCAAAATACAGCAGCGCAATCTCAGGCTCCCCAGAGAAACATTCTTCGACCATCTGCCTCAACACATAAGCATGCTGTACATTTGTCTCAACGCGAACGGAAAAATCAGGAGAACCATCTCCGTTTTTAGCCAAGACCTCGGCCACAGCATTGGCATCGGCAACGCAACCGTAAAGCGGAGACGAGGCATATTCATTAATACCGACAACAAGCGCCTTGCGACTTTGCATTACATCAGCTCCAAAATGGCGGCAATAAAAACTCAAACAACGAAAACAGACAGACCAAGAATAAGCAGATTGAAACAGCCACGATCAGCAGAATCATCGATGCCTTTAGGCACTTTCTCATGTACTCGTTCTTATGATTAAGCGATTCAAAGTGGGTCTGCACTGCCTTTGCCTTACCCTCGGCAACTTCCATCGGAGAGGAAAAAGGCGCACCACGTTTGATCTCACCCGCAACGAAATCATATAAATCCATCGGTGCTGCAAGAACGCTCATCTTTAGCCTGACTTGACTGAGCAACGACAACAAAAACGAAGCACCCAGCAGCAGCATAACGACAACATAGCCGCTCGCCAACAGAACGAATGACGCCGTAGCTCCGCTGTCGTTGCAACTATATTTAGCAAATAACACCGGGGCCACCGTCAATAAGGCAACGGAAATAATGGAAACGCAACTTAGCAAACAGTTAGACAAACGCTCATACGAATCGCAGCGACTCAGCTCTGTCTGATATGACAACTCAGCCATCCATGAAAGATAATCGGCAGAATAGTCAACCGCATTGGAGCCCGGAGCTACATTATCTATTTGCTTTCGGCTGCGTTTACCCATTTAATCATTCTTTTTCGGACGAGGCGAAGGCAATCCGGGGTAAGAATATCCGGACTTCTTTTCGGTATTACCACGAACGACCCTGATCGGAGGATTAGGATGACTCGTCGACTGCTGTTTACCAGACGAAGGGTTCGAAGGACTCGCGTCTGAATTTCGCTTATTTAAATACATGGTTCTCCTAGAGTGAATATTGCCGGACGGCGTTGACAATACCATCTCTTGTCCACCCGACCATAATGTCGGCATTGGAAGACACTTCGTATGGGACACGTAACTGACCCCGCGGCCTAACCCCAATGATCGGCTTGTTGAAGTTCAAAGCAGTTTCAATCTCAAAGTCAATCCACTCGCTATAGGCAACATACATTCCGGAGAGAACTATTACGCAGCTACAGCATGAAATTTGATTAGCGATCTTCTGTTGAAGTTCAGCCTTGCTCCTGGCGTCAATTGGCCTGTCAATAGGAACGGAATAATCTGACCACTTAAAGTATCTGGTTGAATCAAGCCAATCTCTTATCGTCCTATAGGCATCGCTATAGTCCCACGAATGACTAATGAGGATATGATAATCACGAAGACTCATGTTACGATCCCTTCCATAACGTTCGGGGTTTAATTAATTTGCCATCCACAAATTAAACAAGGCAGCCAAGCCCCCTTAATCAACTTGACAAGCGGTTGTTACCGTCATGCTCTTAAGCAGCAAACTTATAAACTAATAGTACTCCCTAACACTATTAAAGAAGACATCTATCTAGTTGTCTTAGTCATACAGTAGCCGAAAAATCAAATTGCCTAAGAGCCGTCGCACAACAGGTCGACCTCGACGTGTATCACAGAGTTCACGATCTGACCGACAAGTAACCTGAAACTCCTGCGCGTCGATATCGCTGTCGACAAACTACAGTAAGGCAGCAAGACATTAAGACAGAGATATACGTTGTAAGGTTCGGTAAACATCCGTTCAGCAACGTCCTCAGCGGCCAAAAACTAGATTTCGTGCACAACGCTGCCTGGGTCGCCATAGGCAATGTCAACATTTGACTGCACTGCGACGCAGGGTGTTACCAAAAATGGGCAACGAAACCCAAGCTGGTCCCGTTGCCCAAGTGCCAGATTGCCGATACCGTATTTAGCAACAGTAAAGATGATATGACCCCATTTGCCTTATTGTTTATCGTAAACAGGTGACGCATAATTTCTTTCGCAAATTGACAATCGCATAGCGAAACACGGCCCACGCCCCGTCATATGATTTCTAGCGACCAAACAACAAATCACCGACGAAGGGGACACGGGCCACGCCTGCGAACTTCGTGTCAGTCGACGAGAAGTCGCTGCGCAACGACATAGAGAATCTGATGAGGAAGACCGTAGAGGAGACGCCCGACGCGCTGCTCGACTAGGAGGCGTCCGAGCTCGTCGGGCCGGGCGCTACAAGAGGGCGGCGGGCCGGGAGGCCCACCGCAGCAGCCACTACACGAGGAGGCTCGTCACGGGCGCCGGGGAAGTCGAGCTCAGCGTACCGAAGCTCCGCGGGGCGACCGCGAGGACGGTGCGCGACGGGTTCCCCGAAACGCTTACCTACACGGAATTCCCGCCTGAGCGCTGGCGCCGAATCAGGACGAACGACGGGATCGAGCGCATCAACCACGAGATCAGGAGAAGGATGAGGGTCGTCGGGACCCTCCCGGACGGCAACTCGGCCCTCATGACGGTGACGGCGAGGCTGAAGTACACAGTTGAGCACGACCGGGGCAAGAGGAGGTACCTGGATATGTCGAAGCTGGACGAGATGGACGAACTGGAGGGAAAGTAGGAGGGCCAGAAGAGGACGGGGCCGAGGACGACAAAATCAATTTGCGAAAGAATCTTGATGGCACCCCTCCCCAACATTCCCCAGAAAGTTCGCTGATGTTGACTGGGGTTCCCGTAAAATAATCCCCAACAAAATATGTGCGGAGTGCTGGCCTGGAGCTGCCTTCGGACCCTATTGGCTGCTCACCGAGAGGCTCCGCTATGAAACGACCCCTTTAGTACCTGCTCTGCGCGATCGCGTGCACGTCCATGGCCGGCGCGACGATGCCCATGGCGGCCATCGCAGAGGCCATGCAGCCCCGCGCAACAGCCGGGCAGCAGGCGCAAGCCGACGCCGCGAGCAGCGACACAGGCAAGGCCGAAGACGACGCCAACACAAATGCGACAGCAGACACCGCAGAGGACAGCCCCGCAACATTCACCGGCACCAGCACCGTCAACACGGAAAGCGCTGACGCCACCACCGCCGCAACCGACGCGGCCAACCCCACCCCATCCCTTAGCGCCCAAACCAACCCCGCGCCCGCCGCAATCTCCACCACGTCACAAACCACCCACGCCCACTCCGCCACGGCAACCCAAAACGGCGTCACCTTCACCGTCTCGTGGAACGACGCCCCCGCGGGCACCGCGACGACCTTCCACGTAACCCAGACGAACGGCTCGTCCCAGGCCAAGGCGCGCATGGACGTGCCCGCCTATTGGGACGGCGGCAGCCAGGAGAGCGTCTGCGACCCGTCGCGCCCGGCATGGGGCAGCTACTGCAGCCTGGGTACCGCGGGCCACGACTTCACCTTCGACTTCACGGCGTCGGGCACGTACCGCATCTACTTCTACTTTATGGACAACGACAGATACGACCCCCAAAACGACAAGGGGATCTATTACCTGCGTACCACGGCGGAGGTGACCGTAAACGACGCCGCCCGCCCGAGCGTCACGCAGATCGTCAACGACGCCGTGGACCTGTGCAGGCAAGAGACAGACGGCTCGGAATACGACATGGCGCTTTGGCTCCACGACTGGACACTCGACCAGCTGGAGTACGACCACAGCCTCAACTGGTGCTCGGCCGAAAGCGGCCTCACGCGCCACCAGGGCACCTGCGAGAGCTACCAGCGCATCTACTCCAAGCTCCTTGACGCCGCGGGCATCGACAACGGCCGCATCACCGGCAACGGCCACACCTGGAACGCCGTAAAGATCGACGGCAAATGGTGCCAGATGGACCTAACCTGGGACGACACCAGCGACAACTGGTACGGAGACCTGGACCAGCGCCATCTGTACTTTGGCCTGACCGACGAGCTCATGGCAATCGCCCACTCTGATCACACAGCAAACTACCAAAAGGCCGACTACGTCTACCGCTCGACCGACCTATCCAACAATTACTTTGTGCGAAATGGCAAGGCAGACGAATGGGCAGGGAAGTATGCCGACCGAATTCAGGAGCATCTGGATGCCAAGGAAGAGAGCTTTTCCATCGATGCTGACAACCAGTCGTTCCCGCCGAGCATCTCGGGGATTCAGAACGGGATTGTTGCGTACGCGATGAATCTGAGAGAGTGGAAGACCGAAATTGAACAGGCAGAGCTAAAAGCGGCATCAATAGTCACCACATAAACCAGCACTACTTGGATTGCTACGTTCAAATTCACGGCAAAGTTCTTGCAAATCAAACCAGCCGCTACACCGGTTTTACCCAACGGAATGTATTCCATATACTCATGCCTCGACCAATCAAAAGCCCTAGACGTTCGCATGGAGTCGAAGAACGATAGGGCGAATGTACAGCTCTGGCAAGATCATGGCGGCAGACAACAAAAGGTCAACCTCCAATTCCAAAATGACGGCACCTATCTTATTACGTTCGTTCATTCAGGAAAAGCGATGTCTGCTGAATCAAATCGTGATGGATCGAATGTTATTCAGTCAAGTATAGATGGTTCCGATCTACAGAGATGGGTTGTCGAACGAATGGGGGCAGGATATACAATAAAAAATAAAGCAGGGAACCAGTGGCTAAATGTTAGAAGAGCCGACACAAGAAACGGCACAAATATTCAAACTTGGTCAAATGGCGGTGTGTCCGAAACAATCTTTAATCTTGTTCCAACTGAACTCGATGCACTTCCAAACGGTAGGTACGCCATAAAAACCAAACTTGACACGACAAAAACAATCGACATTCGCTTAGCGTCCCAAGATGATTTTGCAAATGCTCTAATTTGGACTGACTACAATTCCCCAAATCAATCAGTTGATCTTAGAAGACAGGGAGACGGAACATACACATTTATTTTTGTACACTCCAAAAAGGCGCTAACAGCAGAAGCTGTCAAGGACGGCGCAAACGTTTCGCAGGCAACATATACCGGTTCAAATCTTCAGCATTGGAAGCTATCAAAACATAAAAATGGATTCACCGTACAACTAGCTGGAGCAAATGAATACTTAAACGTTAGACTTGCAATGGCAAGAGGATCGCGTCGAAAATGTTGGTGTAAGGGTGACGCCCTA
>UMCP01073886.1_pt1 | contig 15187 bp, 10 predicted proteins | sample 1964261 | NCBI WGS metagenome assembly UMCP01 (sample SAMEA4835971, study PRJEB28245) | human gut metagenome | biome: gut microbiome; material: fecal sample | place: Denmark | collected 2008
AGCGTAACGATCGCGTCGAGCGCAACGAGCGCACGGATCGCAATGTTGAACGCGAACAGCGTCACGAGGAGCCGAAAGAGGATCTCGTGCCTGTCGCGGGCATCGTCGACGTGCTCGATTCCTACGCTTTCGTGCGTACCTCCGGCTATTTGCCGGGTCCGAACGACGTGTACGTTTCCATGGGCCAGGTCAAGAAGTATGGGCTGCGCAAGGGTGATGCCGTGCACGGTTCCATCCGTACCCCGCGTGAGGGCGACCGCCGCAACCAGCGTCAGAAGTTCGTGCCGCTGCAGTCCATCGACTCCATCAACGGCATGACCGTGGAGGCCGCACAGAACCGTCCGCAGTTCAACAAGCTCACTCCGCTGTATCCGCAGGAGCGTCTGAAGCAGGAAACCGCGCCGAACAAGCTCACCGGCCGCCTCATCGACATCGTGGCGCCGATCGGCAAGGGCCAGCGTGGCCTGATCGTGTCTCCGCCGAAGGCCGGCAAGACCATCACCCTGCAGAACATCGCCAACGCGATCGCCACCAACAATCCGGAAGTCCACCTGATGGTCGTGCTCGTGGACGAACGTCCGGAAGAGGTCACCGATATGGAACGTACGGTGCAGGGCGAGGTCATTTCCTCCACCTTCGACCGTCCGGCCTCCGACCACACCACCGTCGCCGAACTCGCCATCGAACGCGCGAAGCGTCTCGTGGAGCTTGGCCAGGACGTGGTGGTGCTGCTTGATTCCATGACCCGTCTGGCCCGTGCCTACAACATCGCCGCTCCGGCTTCCGGCCGTATTCTTTCCGGTGGTGTGGATGCCCAGGCGCTGTACCCACCGAAGAAGTTCTTCGGTGCCGCTCGTAACATCGAAAACGGCGGCTCTCTGACCATCATCTCCTCCGCACTGGTGGAAACCGGCTCCAAGATGGACGAGGTGATTTTCGAGGAGTTCAAGGGCACCGGCAACATGGAGCTGCGCCTGAGCCGCGAACTGGCAGACAAGCGCCTGTTCCCGGCCATCGACGTGAACGCTTCCGGCACCCGTCGCGAGGAACTCATCACCGATCCGCAGGAGCTGCCGATCATCTACCGTCTGCGTCGTCTGCTTGGCGGTCTGGAGCCTGAGCAGGCTTACCAGACGCTTGTGCCGCGTCTGAAGAAGACCGCGACCAACCGTGATTTCATGGCGTCGCTGATCCAGCAGAGCGGCAATACCGCGAATAACGGCAACAGCTAATCGCAGGTAATCGCAATCTGCGGTTACGCATCCAAGGGTCGTATGACAATCGCCATGCGGCCCTTTTGTTTCGTTCGGCTGTCTTTCTGTTCGGCTGTCTTTCTGTTCGGCTGTTTTTCCGTTTTGCAGTTTTCAACTACTTTCGAATGCGTTTCGATTGTTTTTCGAAAGTTCCGCACGATTCGGCAATGTGGATGATCACGTTGTGGACATACGGTATGTAAAAATCGACGCACGAAAAAATACGAAATCGAAAGTAAAAAGACGAAAATAGTATTGCTATATAGGGGGTATATGAAAAAATAGGAGAAAAATGATTGAAAATCGAAATTCGTTGGAAATGTTACGAAAATGCAGTTGACGGATTGTGTGTTGGGGTGGGTATGGTAATGGACGGAAACGTGAGCTGCATAGGGGAGTCGGTCCTACCGGACTGATGCAGAATGCTTGTTGGAAAGGGGCATCTATGACAGGCAATGGCAACGAACCCGACACCACGCATGCGAGCGTGGGCCAATTCGACGATATCGACGATGAAAAGCGTGGCCTCGCCGTACGTGCCTACATTGCGGTCACGCCGATCGATTATTCCAAGGAAGCCGAGATTCCCGCCAAATTGCAGGATATCGAAGGCATCATGTCGTGCGATTCCGTGGCTGGGTCACCCAGCTACATGCTGACCGTGCGCGCAGCCTCGCCAAGCAAGCTTGAGGATCTGCTGAACGTCATCCACCAAACGGTGCCGGTGAGCACGGAAACCACGATTGTGCTGCAACGGTACTTCTCCAAGTGACATGCGCGCGGTAGTCTTGTACGCATGAGCGATAGCGAACATGACTGGCTTCGGCCAGAAGAAGAGCATGAAACCGAAACCGTCATCGATGCGGGCACCGCGCAAAGCAATCCCGAGGTTGCCGATGCCGTGGCGAAAATCGCTGCATTGCGCCAGTCGATCGACAATGTCGACACGGCCATCGTTTCCCTACTGGCGGAACGCTTCAAATACACGTCCCAAGTGGGTGTGCTGAAAGCCCGCGCGGGTTTCGCGCCGGCCGATTACAAGCGTGAGGATTACCAGATCGAACGGTTGCACCGCATTGCTGTCGATGCCGGGTTGGATCCCGACATCGCCGAAATGTATCGCGAATTCGTGGTGACCGAAGCCAAGCGCAGGCATAAGCGCATCGCCGAGAACGGCGTCGATCCGGGTGTGCTCGACGTATTCGCCTGACCTGTCTGTTTTCCGCGAAATCGTTTCTTGCCGGGGCATGCCGCGCGCTACATTGATTGCTTTGGAACGTTGTTTTGATTGCGATTGAGAGGCTCGGCATGCGTCGTTCTGTTGCGTTTCGTGCATCTTGTGCCCATCATGCCGATAGCACGCGTGGTGAGCGTGATATGCGTGTGGCGAGTGTCCATCTGCGGCACATGCTGGCTGCGTCCATTGCGGTAACGCTGGTTTCGGCGGCTCCCGTATGCGCGGTCGGGGTTTCGAATGTGGTTGATGCGGTGCGTCGGAACGGCGAGTACGTCTCGGCGGTGGCCTCGCACGATGTGATGAGCGCATATGAGTCCGTTGATGAGCCGGGCCGCTTGTATTTGACGAGTGACGCCGCTTCTGCAACTGATACGGACATGAATGCAGATGAGGGCGCGACGTCTTCGCAGCGCGTGCCGCAAGAGCGTGTGGAACTGCCGTGGGATATAACGGCGACCTTTACTTTGGACGGTCCGACCGTCAGCGCATCCAAGATTTCCGGTGCATCGGGCGTGGTCGGCATCCGCATCGATCTGAAATCGGAACGACCGGAGGAAACGGCTGATCTGACGCCGATCGTCGCGTTCACCATTCCCAACCGCGTCGGCAATGACGCGACCTCAGACGAAGGCGTGCTTGTGTCTGCCGGCAATTCGTCGACATTGGTCGCTGCGGTAGGCAAGCCGGGTGAGGATCTTACGATTCATACGTATGTGACTGCGAAAAACTTCACCATGAGTTCGCTGTCTGTCGCCGCTGTTGCCTGCGATTCCGAAAGAACTGGCTGCTATGGCAATCTCACCAGTTTGACCGATCGCGCATCCACATTGGTGGATGGTTTGACGAATGTCGGATCGCAACGCAACCATGAGCTCATCGCGCAGCTCGAACAACTGCGCGATCATGAAAAGGAGCTTGCCGAAACGACCATCGCCCAGCGTGAGCAGGAACATGAGCAGGCGTTCAACGGGTATATCGACGCGTACGTCGGCTCGTATACGACGCATCTTTCCGGATCGATTGGCGATACCACGCAACTTACCGCCATTCTCGGCACCGCGGCCGAATTGAACGGCGATACTGCGGTGGCGCAGTCCGTGGTCGATCTGGCCAACGCGGTCAACGATGTGAGCGCCGCATACCGACATACGGGTGCCGCCGACGCGGTGAACGAGGTGATTCGCACCATCGAACAGCGTGGCACATCCGGTTTGGTGGCGGAACTCAACAAGCGTGCGGGCGAGGAGCAGCAGCGTGGCGCCAAGGATTACAGTGCCGGCCAGTCGCAGCTTTCTTCGGCGATGATTCCGTATTCCATGGATTTCACCGACGCGTACACCGCTCGGCTTAAGGAATTGGGGGCTTCCGCAGGTTCGGCGCAAAACTTGGAATCTCAGGCGATTGCGGATGTGCGCAACAGCATTGACGGCAATGAGAAGTTGAAGTCGGCTTCAAGCAGGGTTGACGATGCGATGCAGGCGTTGGCGGATGCGAGCGAGCACACGGGTCAGGCCAGTGCGTTCCACCAGATCGTGCTTCGTTTTGCGGATCAGCTTGATGCAGGTGATGATTCGACCAGTTCCGACGATACTGTCGATGGTTCGGAAGTTACGTTGAAGGGGTCTATGGGACTTGCCTCGGCTTCGGAGACGTCGCTTGCGGGCCGTGCCGAGCGGGCGCGTATCAAGGCCCAACGCAAAGAGGAACGCGCGCAGGCGGATGCGGCCAATCAGCAGAACGCTTCCGACGGTACTGCGGCCAGCTTGGTGGACGACAAGAACGCCATCAGCATGGATGATGTGATGAGCTACGCGGGCGGCCTGCGATCGTCATTTGGCGCGGCTGCCGATACCACGTCGAAGAACGTTGCGAAAGTCGGGGGAGTGGAATCAAAGAAATCCAGCGATGGCGATTCGGTAGATTCCGCATCTGAAAATACTGGAACAACAGGAAAAACCGCATCTTCCGAAATGTTGATGACAAGTGCGTTGCCGATTGCAGCATACGGCATTGCTGGTTCCGGAAATCGCACGTTGATTGTGCCTGATAATAGCGATTTGATTGACGAGACCGTTGAAATTGCGGCCGCTGCCGAAATATTGCAGCAGGCTTTGCAGAAGCTGTATCCGGATATGCCTGTGCAATCGCAGCCTGCTAAGGCCGCGCAATCTCAATATCTGCTTGCAGTTCCCGTTTTATAAAAAAGTATGAACATAGGATCCAGATACACAAAGAGGGGGCCTTCCAATCGCGGAAGATCCCCTCTTAGGCTTTTTAGCCGGCTGAGCCGTTAAGCAGACAGTCCTGTGGACTGTCTGTAGGTGAAGTGAACGGCTTTGCCACGAAGGCTGCCGGTTTCACCTACAGTTGCCATTAGTTCTTCGGCTTTTTAGCCGGCGGCTCTCCAAGTTCGCTGTCGGCCACAATCACGTCGATGGCGGCTTCGGCATCAGCCTTGGCCTCCTTGACGGCTTCCTTGGCTGCTTCGGCGGTTTCCTTGACGGCCTTCAGTGCGGCGGCCGCTCCCATGAAGGAGATGCGTCCGACCACGCGACCGGCCTCGGCGATATCGCCCAATGCGCTTTCGATGGATTCGCGCGCTTCATCGGAAACGCCCAGCTGCACGGAAAGGATCGGGGTCTTCATCGAAACCTTGGCCTTCGACTTGATGCCACGCAGCGCGGCCAGAGCTTCACCGGCATGGGTGAGCAGCTCCGGGGAGACGGCTGCTGCGGCCGCATCGTACGTTTCAGCCTTCGGCCATGCGGCGTGGTGCACGGAGCCTTCGCCCTCATGCATCCAGCTCCACACTTCTTCGGTGGCGTACGGCAGGTACGGTGCCAGCAGGCGTGCGAAGGCATCCAAGCCCAGTCCCAGCGCGGTGCGAGCGGACTTCACGGCCTTCTCGCTCGGCACATGGCCGGTGGAGTCTGCGGTGCCGTATGCACGGTTCTTGACCAGCTCGATGTAATCGTCGCAGAACTGCCAGAAGTAGTTTTCGATGACTTCCAAAGCCTTGGAATGCTCGTAGTTGTTGAGGCTTTCGGTGGCTTCGCGCACTACGAGGGCCATCTTGGCCATGGCTGCGCGGTCCAGCGGCTCGGTCACGTCGGCAGGGTTCCAGCTTGCGGTTGCCGGAGCGCCCACATGGTGGTTCTCATCCTCACGGCCGATGGCCAGTGCGAACTTGGTGGCGTTGAGCAGCTTGATGGCCAAACGGCGGCCGATCTTCATCTGGCCTTCGTCGTAGGTGGCATCCAGGCCCAAACGTGCCGCAGCGGCCCAATAACGCACCGCGTCGGCGCCGAACTGCTTGATCGGCTTGTCTGGCACAACTACGTTGCCCTTGGACTTCGACATCTTCTTGTGATCCGGATCAAGAATCCATCCAGACAGGGTGGCATTGGCCCACGGCAGACACTTGTTCTCGAGATGCGCGCGATCCACGGTGGAGAACAGCCAGGTGCGGATGATGTCCTGACCCTGCGGACGCAGATCCATCGGGAAGGTGGCGTTGAAAATCGCCTGGTTCTCTTCGCCTGGCTCTTCCCAGCGGGTCACGATCTGCGGGGTGAGCGACGAGGTCGCCCACGTATCCATGATGTCAGGTTCGGCGGTGAAGCCACCGGGCACGTCGCGCTGGTCCTCGCTGTAGCCTTCCGGCACATCGTCGGTCGGATCGATCGGCAGGCGGTCCTCGCTCGGCACGATCGGATGATCGTAATCGGCGGTGCCATCTTCCTTCACCGGATACCACAGCGGGAACGGCACGCCGAAGAAGCGCTGACGGGAGATCAGCCAATCGCCATTCAGGCCGTTCACCCAGTTTTCGTAACGCACGCGCATGAAATCAGGATGGAAGTTCAGTTCGCGACCGCGTTCGATCAGTTCGGCGTTCAGCTTCTGATCGGTGCCGCCGTTCTTGAGGTACCACTGGCGGGAAGTGACGATTTCGAGCGGCTTGTCACCCTTCTCGTAGAAGTTCGTCATACGCTTGGTCGGAGTCGGTTCGCCGTCAAGATCGCCGGATTCGCGCAGTGCGTCGACGATGATCTTGCGTGCGGAGAATGTCGTCTTGCCGGCGGTTTCCTGGAAGATGCGCTTGCCTTCCTCGTCTTCGATCCAGTCCGGGGTGTCCATCACGATGCGTCCGTTGCGCTGGATGATGGAACGCAGCGGCAGGTTCAGATCACGCCACCACTCAACGTCGGTCACGTCACCGAACGTACAGCACATGGCGATACCTGCGCCCTTGTCCATTTCCGCGGCCTTGTGCGCCAGAATCGGCACCTTCACGTGGAACAGCGGGGAGTAGACGTACTGGCCGAAATACGGCTTGTAACGCTCGTCATCCGGGTGCGCGATCAGTGCGCCGCAGGCTGCCAGCAGTTCCGGACGGGTGGTTTCGATGTAGATCGGAGTGCCGTCTTCGAAGCGGAACGCCACCTTGTGGTAGAAGCCCGGATATTCGCGGGATTCCAGCTCGGCCTGGGCCACTGCGGTCTGGAAGGTCACATCCCACAGGCCCGGAGCGTCTTTCTGATACGCTTCGCCGCGGGCCAGATTGCGCAGGAACGCCTTCTGGGCCACGCGCTGCGGGTGCTCGCCGATGGTGTGGTAGGTCTGCGTCCAGTCGATGGACAGGCCGAGGGAACGCCACAGCGCCTCGAACTGCTTCTCATCCTGGGCGGTGAGCTTCTCGCACAGTTCGATGAAGTTCTTACGGGAGATCGGAACCTGATCCTTGGCGTCGATCTTCTTGCCATCGGTGCCTTCGAACGGCGGCACGAAATCAGGATCGTACTTGAGGGAGGTGTCCACACGCACGCCGTAATAGTTCTGCACACGGCGTTCGGTTGGCAGGCCGTTGTCATCCCAGCCCATCGGGTAGAACACGTCGTAGCCGTTCATGCGCTTGAATCGCGCGATCACATCGGTATGCGTGTACGAGAACACGTGGCCCACGTGCAGGTGGCCGGAAACGGTGGGCGGCGGGGTATCGATGGAATACACGGCCTTGCGGTCGCGGGTGCCCTGGAACTTGTAGACTTCGCTTTCGTCCCAGACTTCGCGCCACTTGTCTTCGAGACCGTCCACGCCGACCTTGTCGGGCAGCGGCGTGAGGTTCGCGTTGATGGTATTATCTTGGCTTTCAGTCATAAACGCTAGTCTAGAAAGCGAATGTGACAACTTACGGAACTGCAGCCGAATGCCGAAATCGCAAGAAAATCAGCGCAACACACGGATTGTCCGCAGTGTTCGGCGATTGATTGACAATCGCGGGAAAATCACTGCAACTTCACTCTGCTCAACGGCAGCAGACGGTCGGTCAGATTTTTCGGATATCCCTGCAATTGGTCGCTTACCGCCATGAAATTCTTGCGCGTGTACAGCCAGTCGCTTGCCGCGTTTTCGCTGACGGCGCGTGCATACGTGCGCATGCGTGCCTGATAATCGTCATCATTGGTGGCCGCCATCGCGTCCGCATATGCCTGCTGCACATCGCCGTTCTCATAATGGAACACGCTCTGGCCGTCGGTGAATACGCTCGCATCGTTTTCGCCGCTCATGGTGGTGAGCGCGATATTGTAGGTGCCCGCGTTCATGCGTTCCGTGACTTGCGCCGCGGAATCGAGCACTTCCAGATTGACGCCGATATTGAGCTGTTCGATCGCCGATTTCACGGTGTTGCCGATCTGCTCATATTCCTTGGGCACCAGCAGATCGATATCGGCGATATAGTATGCGCCGAAATAGCTGCGCATCTGCTGGCCCTGCTCAAGATTGTAGGGGAACAGTTCGCTCAGATCCTCATACCCGTCTTCCAGCGGGCTTATCGGGCCTCCGAGCGGCGAATAGGCGTCCGGAGCGTCTTTGGCGATGGTCTGCGCGTCGATGGCGTATCTCGTCATTTTGCGGATCTGCTCGTCGGAGAACGGGCTTTCGGTGCCGTTATTGAAGGCGAGCATCACTTTGTCGAAGCTGATGCCGCTGTCGGAGTTGATGCCGCTTTGCTGGTTGAGCTCATCGGCGGCAGACGCGCTCAACGGCAATGCCATGCTGATTTTCTTGGCTTCCATGGCGCTGACCAGCGAATCTTCGGAAGCGTAGTAATACAGCGTTATTTGCGATGCGGCGGCTTTGGTGCCCCAATACGAGTCGTTGCGCTGCAGCACGATCTGTGTTTTCGACGAGGCTTCCACGGTGAACGGTCCCGATCCCACGGCTTTCTTGCCGTAATTCGCCGTGCTTTCCTCATCGTAAACAATGCCGGCACGCCCGCTCAACGCGCGCAGAAGGCACGGATTCGGCTGATTGAGGGTGATGACCACCGTTTTTTCGTCGGGATTGGTGATTTCCTTGAGACTACCAAGTTGGTCGGATCCCACGTAATTGTTGTTGATGACGTTTTGCAGCGACCAGACCACGTCGGACGAGTCGAGCTTGTGTCCGTTGGCGAAGGTCATGTTGCTGTTGAGCGTGAACGTGTAGGTCAGTCCGTCGTCGGAAATCTGCCATGATTTCGCGATTGACGGCTGCAGTTTGTTGGTTTCGCTGCGTGACACCAGGGTTTCGTACACGTTTTCGAGCAGCGCCTGCTCCAGCGCGGTGCCCTGTTCGGTGCGGATGTCGAGCGATTCCGGCGCGCTGCCCTGAATGCCGATGGCCACGGAGGAGTCGGAAACGAGCGTGGTGAAGGAGGTAATCGGATTTTTGCGGTTCGTCAGCGACCAGCCCAGCCAGGTCATGACGCTGAGCATGATGGCGACGCCGAAAAAGATCAGCCATCGCGTGATTTCGGCTTTCAGCTTGGCTTCCCGCCCGTTTTCTTCTTCCATGGTGTCTTCCATGGTGCTGAGTCTAGTTGGCACAGGCTACAGCGGGCATGCGCGTTACGCTGCGAATGCGCTCGGACAGGTGTCGTTAAGGGGGCAGTTGAGGCAGTCGGGCTTGCGCGCATGGCATATGGCACGACCATGCAATATCAGCCTGTGAGACAGGTCCGTCCACTCTTCGGGCGGGAAGCAGGCGGTGATCTCTCGTTCGATGGCTTTGGGGTCGGGGGAGCCGCTCGCCCAGTCCGAACGCCAGCGCAGCCGCCCGGTCACACGGATCACATGCGTGTCGACAGGGAATCCCGGCACGCCAAAAGCATTGCCAAGCACCACGTTCGCGGTTTTGCGCCCGACCCCGGGCAGACTTGTCAAAGCATCCATGGTTTGCGGCACCTCGCCGTCGAACCGTTCGCACAATGCGTAAGAAAGTCCGATGATGTTCTTTGCCTTCGTATGATGAAATCCGATGGAATGAATGATGCTTTCCACGTGTTCGGGATTGGCGCTCGCAAGTGCGGCCGGTCCCGGATATTCGCCGAATAATTCCGGTGTGACCATATTCACGCGTTTGTCGGTGGTTTGCGCGCTTAGCACGGTCGCCACCAGCAGCTCAAACGGGTTTGAAAAATTCAGCGCGCATTTCGGATGCGGAATCTCCTCGCACAATACGGCGTATTCCTGATGCATGCGTGACAGTCGCGCTTGTTTCGATTCCCGGGGCATGGCACCAGTCTACCGTCGCATGAATATGCAATCGCGCGTACGAAAGTGAGATAGCCGACAGTCAGATCGCAAGTATCGTGGCAATCGCAAGCATCGCAAATCGCAGGCAATGCTTGCAATGCGAATAGTGCGACAATCAGTTTTCGCTCGAAGCGTTGTGGGCTGCGGCGTCCTTGGCTGCCGCCTCGCCTTCCTCTTCTTCCGGAGGATCAAAACGATAGCCGACATTGCGCACGGTACCGATCACATGCTCGTATTCGCCGCCCAGCTTGGCGCGAAGACGACGGATATGCACGTCGACGGTGCGGGTGCCGCCGTAATAGTCATAGCCCCACACTTCCTGCAGCAGCTGCGCGCGGGTGAACACGCGTCCCGGATGCTGCACGAGGTACTTGAGAAGCTCGAACTCCTTGTATGCCAAGTCGATCGGATGCCCATGCAGACTTGCCGTATAGCCGTTGGTGTCCACCACCAGGTCGCCGGAGTGGATCATGCCGTCTTCGTTCTGCACGCCCGATTCTCCGGAACCGGAAACCGCATTGACCGGCGAGTTGCCGCGCTCGGATACCAAGCGAAGACGCCCCTCAACTTCGGCCGGGGAAGCGGACGCCACCACCACGTCGGCGATGCCCCACTGCGAATTGACCACGGTGAAGCCACCCTCGGTGAGGACGAGCACGATCGGCGTGGACAGTCCGGATGCATGAATCAGGCGGCACAATGTTTTCGCCGTGGCCAGATCATCTCGCGCATCCAGAAAAAGAATGGTGTTTTCCGGCATTTTCACCAGACTTGCCGCGTCCATTGGTAGCACGCGTACGCGGTGGGAAAGCAGCGCCAGAGAAGGAAGCACGGTAGCTGGGTCGCTAGCGAACGTCATAAGCGTCAGATCCGTCACGTTAGCTCCCTTTGTCTCTTGTACTGGTTTTGTATCGTTGCCGCGATTGTACTCTTGTTGTGTGTTGTCGGCGTTTCATTAATTTTATCTGAACTATGTGGACACTTGCGGCTACATTTAATGGTATCGCATACGTAATGACCACATTATGGAAAATCATGAAAAGGGGACGAAATGACCGCCTCTGAAAAAGTTGCCGTCAAGTCGGCTCAGAAAGCCTCGTTCGGCAAGGTGTTTGCCGTCCAAATCGCCGCATATGTGGTGCTGGTTGTGCTTGCTCTGATTCCCGGCATTTCCTATGGGAATGCGGAAGAGCCCGCAATCGTGTCGTTCACGGTTGTGGCTTCCGTGGCGATGATTGCGCTGCTTGCCGTGTTCAACCCGTTCCGCGATGGTGTTGCGGGGCATGCGATTTCCGTGATTGCGGGCTTGCTTTCCGTGGTGTGTGCCACGACGATGATGCTCGGACGTGCGATTTTCCCTGCCGGTTTGGGTGACGAAGACACGTTTTGGATGCAGGAAGGCTGGATCGCCGGCGTCGGCGGTCTGCTGATCCTGCTGATTGTGGTTTCGTTCGGGCGTCAGATGGCGCGTGAGAACCGTACGCATCTGATTCGTTCGCTGTCGCACAATGTTGTGGAAGGCGTTGCCATGATTGGCAGCGCGGGCTGGTGCTTCCTATCGACGCTGCTGCCGATTCGTTCCGGCGAAAACGCGGCTTCCACCGATTATGGCTCGACGACGGCGTGGGCTGTTGCGGTGATTGTGGCGTTGTTGCTGATTATCGCGCTTGACGCGTGTTCGTATTGGTGGAATCGTGATGCCGATCCCGATCCGCAATCCAAGAATCCGTGGATCGGCATTGCGCTGCTGCCGGTTATGATTTCCGGAATTGTGGTCGGTATCGCATCGTACGCGACCGTCATGTTCTAATAGTGTGATTCCTGCAATCGCGAGAAAACGCGAAAGCGCAGGAAAATAATCGCAAGTATTTGCGGCAAGCGGTAATGTAAAAGCCCATAATCATGTGCGATTACGGGCTTTTACTGTAAGTTTGTATATTTATTTGTATATCTGATTTGCGATTATTATGCGAGGAATCCGAGATGTTCCAGCAATACTTTCACGCCGATCAGAATAAGCACGACGCCACCTGCGATCTGTGCGGGCTTCTGCCAGCGCGAGCCGAACGCGCGACCGATATACAGACCGGCTGCGGAGAACAGGCCGGTGGTGATGCCGATGATGATCACTGAAATCCAAATGTTCAACGACATGAATGCGAAACTGACGCCGACGGCGAATGCGTCGATGCTGCAGGCCACGGCGAGCGGAAGCATGTGCTTCCAATCGAAATCAGCGGTTTCCTTGGCGTTCTCTTCATCCTCTTCGAATGCTTCACGCACCATGTTGCCGCCGATGAGGGCGAGCAGGCCGAAAATGATCCAATGGTCGACGGCGGTCACGTATTTGCTGAACGTGGAGGCGGCGAAATAGCCGAGCAGTGGGAAAAGCGCCTGAAATCCGCCGAACCAGAGGGCGGTTTTGAACGCGTCGAGGCCGCGTAGTTTTTTGACGGTGAGACCTTTGCCGATGGAAACGGCGAATGTGTCCATCGATACGGAAACGGCAATAAGTAATGTTTGAATCAACATAGCTGGTATATAGGTTCATCCCGCCGGTTTCCCACGGGATGGGCCTCGACGGAGTCTCACGTCCGCCTACGCCTAGGGGTACCGACATAGAACTGCCGCGCCAGCCAGCGGGCTTTGAATTCTGCGAATACTGTTCGCATGCCGTGAATTACGTGTTCCACTATAGCGGCCCCGGCGAATATGCGCGTGCAGTATGAGTGTATCCCGTCTGCGGGCTGTTTCTTCCACTCGCTGGAGGAATCTGGGCACTTGGAGGGTATGGTTTTGTCCGTTTTCCTCCAATCGGTGGAGGAATCTGCCCGCTGAGAAGTTGATTTGCGGGCATTTTCTTCCAGTGACTGGCGGAATCTGGACGTTGGAAGGTATGCAAAAGCCCGTTGACGTGTGCGAGTGCGTACGTCAACGGGCTTTCCTCGGATTGCTACCTAAAGCTATCTAGAAAGGCGTGGAAATCACTTCTCGGATTCTTCGAGGCGCTTGCGGGCGGCCACGATTTCTTCCTCGGCCTTGGCGGCACCGGTCCAGTAATCGCCCGGCAGCACTTCCTTGCCCGGCTCCAGAGCCTTGTACTGCTCGAAGAAGTGCTTGATTTCAGCCTTGTGGTACTCGGAAACGTCTTCGACATCCTTGATGTCGTCGAAACGTACGTCAGCCGGCACGCACAGCACCTTGTCATCTCCGCCAGCCTCGTCGACCATGTGGTACAGGCCAACGGCGCGGCATTCCACCACGCAGCCCGGGAACACGGAGTTCGGGATCATGACGAGCGCGTCGAGCGGATCGCCATCCTCGCCCAGAGTGCCGTCGATGTAGCCATAGTCATCCGGGTAACCCATGGAAGTGAACAGGGTGCGGTCCAGGAACACGCGGCCGGTCTCGTGGTCCACTTCGTACTTGTTCTTGGAGCCGCGCGGAATTTCCACCACGACGTTGAAGGTTTCTGCCATGTCATTTCTCCTTGAGATTGGGCAGTTTGCATTATCAGTAACCACAATACCGCTTTCCACCGAAGTGGAACCGGTATTGTGGTATGAATCGAAACGAATTTCTAGTCGAGCTGACCGAGATTAATCAGATCGATTGAGACTCAATCAGTCTTCGACTACGGTGAGCACGTGTGCCACGTCGGCCCAAGGGGCGAGCGAAACGTAGTTGTCGTAACCCCATTCGAAGTCGCGGCCGGTCAGCTCATCATGCACCTTGAGCGGCTTGTCGGTGGCGAAACCGAAGTCGCCAAGCTCGATGTGCACAATGGACTGGTGCGCGTTGTGTCCGTCGAGGTTCACGATCACGATCATCGTATCTGCCTTGCCGGTACCGGTCAGTTCGGCCGGAGTCTGACGCAGGAATGCGATCACGCCCGCGTCGTCGCTCGGCAGAATGTGCAGGTTGTGGTAGCTGCGGCAAGCCGGGTGAGTGTCACGGATCTTGTTGAGCGAGGTCAGCAGTTCGGCGATGCCGTACTTTTCGGTGCTGTCCCAATCGCGCACCTTGACTTCGTACTTCTCGTTGTCGATCTGCTCTTCGAAGCCCGGACGCTGCTTGTTTTCGATCAGCTCGTAGCCGTTGTAAATACCCCAGCTCGGGCTGCCCATAGCGGCGAGCACCGCACGCACCGCATGGCCGGCAATGCCGTTGTCGCGCACGTAGGCGGTGAGAATATCCGGAGTGGTGGGCCAGAACGTGTTGTGCTGGTAGAAGCCGCCATTGCCGTTGGTCTCTTCGAGGTACTCTTCGAGCTCTTCCTTGGTGTTACGCCACGGGAAGTAGCAGTGCGACTGCGTGAAGCCCACATAGCTCAGCGCGCGCATCATGCCCGGGCGGGTGAACGCCTCGGCAAGGAACAGCACTTCCGGATGCTTCTTCGTAACGGCGGCAATCACATCCTGCCAGAAACGCACCGGCTTGGTGTGAGGATTGTCAACGCGGAAGATCGTCACACCCGCCTTGACCCACAGATCCATAATGCGTTCGACTTCCTTTTCGATGCCTTCCATGTCGGCATTGAAGTCGATCGGGTAAATGTCCTGATACTTCTTCGGTGGATTCTCTGCGAATGCGATGGTGCCGTCCGGCTTGGTGCGGAACCAGTTCGGATGCGCCTTGACCCACGGATGGTCAGGCGAGCACTGCAAAGCGAAATCAAGCGCGATTTCCAAGCCCAGCTCGTGGGCGCGCTCGCAGAATGCCTTGAAATCGTCCATGGTGCCAAGCTGCGGGTCAACGGTGTCGTGGCCACCCAGTTCGGAGCCGATGCCGAACGGGGAGCCCGGATCGTTCGGGCCGGCTACCAGGGAATTGTTGCGTCCCTTGCGGTTGGTCACGCCAATCGGGAAGATCGGCGGCAAATACACAATGTTGAAGCCTTCGGCTGCGGCGCGTTCCAAGCCGGCGATCGACGTCTTGAGGTTGCCGGGAACGATCTTGCCGTCTTCACCGTAGTAGGCTCCTTCGGAACGTGGGAAGAACTGATACCAGGAGGCGAAGCTGGACTTCGGGCGTTCCACACGGAAACGCTGCGGATTCGACTCGGACAGGCCGTCGCGCAACGGGTTGGTTTCGTGCAGCTGCTCGATGTCGCTGCT
>UMCP01076427.1_pt1 | contig 15179 bp, 10 predicted proteins | sample 1964261 | NCBI WGS metagenome assembly UMCP01 (sample SAMEA4835971, study PRJEB28245) | human gut metagenome | biome: gut microbiome; material: fecal sample | place: Denmark | collected 2008
TGCTGTGGCAAAATGATAAACCATTTTGTCACAGCACCTTTTTTGCTACCGTTTATTCCGCAGCAGCTTTTAAGGTTTTTTCTACAGCTGCCTTGATTGTCTCGTAATCCTGTCCGGGCTGGGCTTCGAAAAGCTTTTCCCCGTCGATGAAGAGGCTCGGTACATAGTAGTACTTGCCGTTGTATGGAGTGACGAGCTCCGGCTGCAGCTGTTCATCGATCACTTCTACTTCTGCATTGGCATATTCCGGTTTCTGGCAAAGTTCCTCGAATGCCTTCTTCGCTTTTGCGCAGTACGGGCATCCCGGGATCTTGATCATGGTAATTTTTTTCATGGAACATTCCTCCTTCTTGGAAATTTGGATTCCTGTATTTAAGATACTCTGTTTCCCCTGAAATTGCTAGTATCGAAAAAATTCTTTTTAGTCTTGTTTCAGAAAATCCAAAAGACCGGGAATGATCCCGGCCTCTTTTCATTCAAGCCCTCTAATCAGTCAGAGTTCTTGAAGTATAATTTGAAATTGGAGTCCTGCACTCTCGGGCTCTTCGGTCCTTTCGGACGATTGCCGCGACCGCTTTCGAAATGACGGCCTCCGCGCTTTCCTTCGAAACGGCGTCCTTCTCTGTCGCCGCGGCCTTCACGGTCGCCGCGTCCTTCGAAGTGTCTTCTCGGGCGGTTTCCGCCTTCGAAACGACGGTGTCCGCCGCCGCTTCTTCTTCTGAAGTTCGGAGCTTCTTCCGTGATCTTGACCGGAGTAACGTCCGGCTGTTTGGTCAGCAGTTTGATAGCTGCTGCAACGAGGGATACGGAGTCCTGGTCATTCAGGAGTTCTTCGGCGCTTTCGCGGAACTGTTCGAGTCCGCCAGCCTGAGCTGCTTCGGAAAGGCTTTCAATGGCAGCCTTCTGGTTTTCTTCCATGACTTCGGTCAGTGTCGGTACAGAGCGGCGGGTAATGCGGCGGCGGATGACTCTTTCGATGTCACGCAGCTGGCCCATTTCTCTGGAAATGACGAATGTCGTAGCAAGACCGGTCTGTCCTGCGCGGCCTGTACGGCCTACGCGGTGTACATAGATTTCCGGATCCTGCGGCATATCGAAGTTGTAAACGTGTGTGACGCCGGAAATATCAAGGCCTCTGGCAGCGACGTCGGTAGCAACGAGGATATCAATGGTGCCTTCCTTGAACTGGCGTACGACGGTGTCTCTCTTCTGCTGGGACAGGTCGCCGTGAAGACCTTCGGCCATGTAGCCTCTCTTCTTCAGAGCTTCGGTGACTTCATCGCAGCGGCGCTTGGTGCGTACGAATACGATAGCCAGTTCGGGATCCTGCATATCGAGCAGACGGCAGAGTGCGTCAAATTTCTGACGGTCCGGCAGTTCGATGTATTCCTGTTCGATCAGGTCGATGGTTACGGTAGCAGCCTTGATCTTGACGACTTCCGGGTCCTTCAGGAATGTTTCAGCGAGTTCACGGATCGGTCCAGGCATGGTAGCGGAGAAGAACATGGTCTGTCTTTCTTCCGGAATAGCAGCAAGGATCGTGCGGATGTCGTCGATGAATCCCATATCGACCATTTCATCGCCTTCATCAAGGACGAGAATCTGTACATTGGAGAGGTCGATCGTGCCGCGCTTCATATGGTCCATCAGACGGCCCGGGGTAGCTACGATGATGTTTGGTTTCTTGCGGAGTGCCTTGAACTGGCGTTCAATATCCTGACCGCCGTAGATCGGCAGTGCGTGGATCGGCAGGTACTGTGCAAGATGGTTGATTTCTTCAGCGGACTGGATAGCCAGTTCTCTGGTTGGCGAAAGGATGACTGCCTGCGGACCTGGCTTTGTTGTGTCAATGCGTTCCAGTACAGGGATACCGAATGCTGCGGTTTTGCCTGTGCCTGTCTGTGCCTGACCAATCAGATCCTTTCCGGAAAGTGCTACTGGAATGGAGACCTTCTGGATCGGGGTCGGTTCCTCGAACCCCATATCCTTTACGGCCTGCAGAATTTCCGGCTGGATTCCTAATTCGTCAAAAGTTTCGTACATGTGTTTCCTCCTGTGTGCGCCATGGGTACGCATTCGCTCATCGCTAATAAAAAAGGCAGGCGTCTCAATCTATGCATCTTTGCATCTTCCGGGTCTTCGTATCTGCGGATCCATCCGCTCCCGGGCACTAAAAAAAGAGAACACTACAAGCGTCTCTCCCATGATTTACGTTTCTCGGTTGTCCGTTCTCGTTAGTACATGCCTGCTCATTGATGTTATTATATCACACTTTTTCAATTAAAAGTAAAATATTTCAGAAAATATCAAAAATAGTCAATATTTTTTAGAAAAAGGGTACACTTTTATCTATAATCCCTCAAAATCAGAAATATTTCCTGAAAATGGCTGGAGATACCACATAATTACCGAAATACTATTCCATTTCATACAGATTGTCATAGAAGCGAAACGGGAGTATCCGCCGCTTTCCCATTCAGGAAATGCATTCATGCAAAGAAAAAGCCGCAGGAAATGCATCGCATTCCCGCAGCTCTCTATATAACAGCCTCTTTATAATACCCCGCTTACAGTCTGACCTGCATGCCTGTGAACCATTCTCTTCCATGGACGTAAAGGTCGTCCACTTTCTTGTCGAACCAGTTATAGACGCCCGCCGTCATGGACCAGTCGTCCCAGCGTTTCCGGATGGACGTGTTCAGCGTCTGGAATGTATACGCTTCATCATCAAAGCGGTAGTGGTCCTGGAAGGTATCCCAGATGGCGCCCGACCAGCCGTAATCATCATGATCATCATAGAAAAGAGCGGCCGTCACCGTATGGCGCGCGGTTGTCGAGCATCGTGCCGTCCGTCTTGTTCTCGGCATCGAGGTACACATGCGAAAGTCGCCAGTTCCAGCGGCTTCCCATCAGCGCGGAAAGCTCTGTCTCCACGCCCTCGATGTCGGCGCGGTTCACGTTTTCATAATGGTAGACGGCATCGCTCACCTGCACGATGTCGATCAGGTTCTTCACGCGGTTCTTGAACCAGGTCACCTTGCCCTTGAGATTTCCCAATTCCCATTCATATGAAAGATCGAGGGAGCGGGATTTCTCCGGAGAAAGATCGGGATTGCCGTAAATGCGGTAAGCGAAATGATTGAGATTGAGGTACATTTCCGAAACTGTCGGCGCGCGGTATCCGGCGCCATAGTCTGCCTTGATCCTGTTATGGGGATCCAGCTCCCATGTCGCGCCCAGTCTTGGCACGCCGTAATCACCGAAGCGGTTGTTATGCTCCATGCGGAAGGATGGTGTCAGCGTCACGCCCCCGCCCATCGTCCAGAAATCCGTCACATAGAGCGCCGCATTCTCGATGCTGTGCCCTTCTTCTTCCTTTCCTTCGCCGAGGCGCGTCCCCGTGTACGACGTCATGCGGTAATCCCCGCCGTACGTCACGCGGTGCTTGTCAAAGGTCATCGTGTCCTTTCCGGAAAGCGCCCACTCCGTGTACTCCGCCTTGTCGTAATCGCTGGCAGGGTACAACGTGTCCAGCATGGAATTCACGAATGGCGGAAGGATGCCCGTAAAATCAGGACGGTCATTGCTCGTCTTCGAATTCTTCGTAAGGCGGCTGTAGGAAACGCTGCCTTCGTATTCATTTCTGTCCGTCTTTCCTGTATACGTTAGGAACGTGTCCGTCTCATGACGGTCGATGCGGCTCCTGTCATCCTTCTGGAGCGGCAGGTACAGCCAGCCCATCTGCATGCCGCCGTCAGCAAAGCGCGTCAGCATCGATTCGTCGAAGTAATTCACGCCGAAGCGCACCTTGTTCTCGTTCCTGTTCTCGAAATCATAGACCGTATCGAGCCCGATTTCCTGTCTTCTGCCATAGCCCGGCACATCCCAGCCGTCCGTTATGATGCCGCGTTCATCCGTCCCCTGGTTCCTGTAGGAAAGAGGGCGCACCTTTGCCGTGCTGTAATGGAAGGAGGAATTCCAGCGGCCGAGTTTCCCAGTCGTATAGCGGAGGTCCTCGCCCCACTCCCCTCCCCCGTGTGGAAGCCGAGCACCGTTTCTTCCTTGTCCGGCTTCTTCGTGATGATATTGATGACGCCGCCCATGCCGTCTGAGCCGTACATCGCACCCGACGGACCCCTCACGACTTCGATCTTGTCGATCGTGGAAAGAGGAATCCTTGAAAGAAGGTAGGCATTCTTTGTCTGGCTCGTATCCTCATCCGCCATGCGCCTGCCGTCAACAAGGATCAGCACCTGATTCGTATTCATGCCGCGGAGCATCACCTGCGTGCCGCCCATGGAAGCCGTGCTGCCGGCCTTCCCGCTTGAAAGGTTGATTCCCGTCACAAGCTCCAGGGCCTGCGTCGCATTCACCGCGCCAAGGCTTTCGATTTCCTTCTGATCGACGACCTGGACCGCCTGCGGTTCCTTCTTCGATTCGACTGGCATCTTTTCTGCCGTCACAACCATCTCCGGAAGCGAATATACCTCTTCTGCGCCGGAAGAAATCGGCATCAAGAGAGCCCCTCCCATGGAAAGAAGCACTGCCTTCTTTATTATATTTTTCTTATTAATAGAGCCGCGCGGCTGATTCATCATGATCCCCCCTTGCCAGAGCCTGACCGGCAGGCTGCCTGTATTTATTCCTTTCTATTATACTTCATGGTCCGAATGCACTCTCAAAAAATTTTTCAAAAAATATTTATGTAACTTATTGAATATTTATTCTAAAAGTTGTATTATTATTTCAATCTAAAAACGTGCGGATTTTTATATTTCTTCAAAAATTGAGATTTGATGGAAATAATCCACATATCCGCCGAATATCGTTTATGCAATATTGCATAAACATGCATTTATGCCATAGAAAAGAGGTCCTCGGAATGTACGAAAAGGAAGTCAAGGAAAAAACATCGCAGATCCTGCCAAAGGTGGTGGGATGGAGACGACACTTCCATGAATATCCTGAAGTGTCCGGAGAAGAAAAAGAGACTTCCCTTTATATCCAGCAGGTCCTCACTGAACTCGGCATCCCCTTCGAAACAGGCTTCTTCGGGACGGCAGTCCTTGGGACTATCAAAGGCGATCTTCCCGGCAAGACCGTAGCCCTCAGAGCCGACATGGATGCCCTCCCCGTCACCGAATTGACAGGCCTGCCCTTTGCTTCGAAAAACAAAGGCGTCATGCACGCATGCGGCCACGACGGCCACATGTCCATCCTTCTCGGCGCTGCCGCTGTCCTCCAGTCCATGAAGAGCCAGCTCCACGGCACAGTGAAGCTCGTATTTCAGCCGGCTGAAGAAGAAGCTTCCATCGGGGGCGGACGCCACATCGCCGCTTCCGGCAAGCTCGATGACATCGAAGAAATCTACGGCCTCCACGTATGGCCTGAACTTCCCGTCGGGCAGGTCGGACTGAAAAAAGGAAATCTCATGGCAGCATCCGATCGTTTCTACGTCCACGTCAAAGGGAAATCCACCCACGCAGCGCAGCCGCACAATGGCACGGATGCTCTCGTAGCCGCTGCCCACTTCATCATCGACGTGCAGACACTCATCTCCCGTGAGATGAACCCGATGGAAAATGTCGTATGCACCATCGGCCTCATGAATGCAGGCACCCGCTACAACGTAGGCGTCGAAGATGCTTACCTCGAAGGTACCGTCCGTACGTACACCCCGGCCCTCCGCGACAAGATGGAACAGCGTCTGGGAGAACTCCTCAAAGGGCTCGACTACACGTTTGGCACCCATTCCGAACTGAACTACGTACGCGGCCACAGCGCCACGATCAATACACCGGAAAAGATTGACTTCCTCGATGAAGTTGCCAAGACCTACATCGGCAAGGAACACATCACCCATCCGGAATTCCCGTCCATGTGTGCAGAAGACTTCTCCTACTACCTTGAAAAATTCCCCGGCGCCTTCCTCTGGCTCGGCACCGGCAAGGAAGGAACTCCTGCCCTGCACAATGCAAGCTTCGCTCTAGACGAATCCATCCTTCCACTGGGCATCATCATGGAAGCAGGCGCCTGCCTCGAAACTTTAGCCAAAGAATAATCCCGTTCGAAAGAACATTTCCCTCTGAGAGGTATATCATGAAAAGCTTACTCAATAAACCGTTCCTGAGCATGACCGACTACACACCCGAAGAATTCGCATACTACCTGGACCTCGCAGCCGCTCTTAAGAAAGACAAGAAAGAAGGCAAGGAAATCCAGACACTGAAGGGAAAGAACTTTGCCCTCATCTTCGAAAAAGATTCCACACGAACCCGCTGTGCATTCGAAGTCGCTGCCAGAGACCAGCGCGCATTCACCACATACCTCGGACCGACAGGCAGCCAGATCGGCAAGAAAGAATCCATTGCCGACACCGCCCGCGTCCTCGCATCCATGTTCGATGGAATCGAATACAGAGGCTTCAAGCAGTCCGCTGTCGAAGAACTCGCAGCCAAGGCAGGCGTTCCCGTCTGGAACGGCCTCACCGACTACGACCACCCGACACAGACCCTCGCCAATTTCCTGACACTGAAGGAACATTTCAATAAACCTCTGAATGAACTCTCCTTCGCTTACGTCGGACACGGACAGTCCAATATGGCGCACGCCCTCATGGCAGGCGCAGCCCTTGCAGGCATGGACTTCCGCATCATCGGACCCGCCCAGTTCTTCCCTGAAGACGATTTCCTCGCCAAATGCCAGAAAATCGCTGAGAAGACTGGCGCGACCTTCACCTTCACCGACGATCCCGTAGAAGGCGTCAAAGGCCTCGACGTCATCTACACCGGAGTCTGGGTCACCATGGGCGACCCCTACGAACTCTGGGGCGAACGCATCAAACTCTTCATGCCATACCGCATCACGATGGACATGATCAAGAACACCGGAAATCCGGACACCGTCTTCTGCCACTGCCTCCCGGCCTTCCACAATACCGAGACAAAAGTCGGCAAGGACATCTACGAAAGATTCGGCCTCGACGGCATCGAAGTCACAGACGACGTCTTCGAAGCGCCGTTCTCTCTGGCCTTCCAGGAAGCCGCCAACAGACTCCCGACCATCAAAGCCGTGATGGTCGCCTCATTTGCCGAGTATCCCATTCATGAATAAGAAAGAAGGATGAGTATCATGACACAGAAATCACTGCCAAAAGTCTTTATCGTCGGAGAATCAGGAACCACGGGCCTCCGCCTGCACGACCGCCTGTCCGGCAGAAAAGACATCGACCTTCTTTCCCTTCCCGAAGACAAGAAAAAGGACATCGACACCATCGTTTCCTTTGCCAAGGAAGCCGACATCATGTTCCTCTGCCTTCCGGATGATGCATCCAGGGAAATCGTCAAAGCCACCGAAGGCACAGGCATCCGCATCCTCGACACCTCCACTGCCCACCGGACGAAAGAGGACTGGGTCTACGGATTCCCTGAACTTTCCGAGCAGCAGAAACACGCCATCGCCAAAGCGGATAAAGTCGCAGTCCCGGGCTGCCACGCATCCGGCGTCATTTCCATCCTCTACCCGCTCGTCAAAGCCGGCGTCCTCCCGATCAATTACCCCCTCCACTGCTTCTCCCTCACCGGATACAGCGGCGGCGGCAAATCCATGATCAAGGACTACGAAGAAAACATGAGAGAAGAACTCAAGGCTCCCCGCCAGTACGGACTCTCCCAGAAGCACAAGCACCTTCCGGAAATCATGAAAGTCTGCAAACTCTGCGAAGAACCGATCTTTTCACCAATCGTAGCCGACTATGTGGCCGGCATGCAGGTCACCATCGGCTTCCACACCCATTTCCTGCAGCTCCCCTGCGGACTTCCCGGATCCGTCGACATCGACGATTTCCATGAAATCTACAAACGCTGCTACAAAGGTTCCAATATCGTCAAAATTTCTGACCTTACCACCGACGAAACGAACGGCCTCTTCCTCAATGCGAACAAGGATGCCGGCAAAGACAGCCTCACCATCTACATCGCAGGAAGCGACGACCGCATTCTCGTCCTCGCCTCTTTTGACAACCTCGGCAAAGGCGCTTCCGGAGCTGCCATCGAATGCATGAACATCATGCTCGGCTTCCCGGCAGAGACCGACCTTGTCCTCTAAGCAAAAGCGGCTCCTTCCATAAGGAGGGAGCCCTCTTTATACCCCGAAAAGGAGACTTACCATGAACCAGGCAACTAATGCAGTACGCGCCGAGATCCTCACCCAGGCGATCCCGTACATCAAAGAATACGCAGGAAAATACGTCGTTGCCAAGTACGGCGGAAATGCAATGACCGATCCGGAACTGAAGAAATCCGTCATGCAGGACATCCTTCTCCTCCGCCTCGTCGGCGTCAATGTCATCCTCGTCCATGGAGGCGGCCCTGATATCAACTATATGCTGGATGCCCTCCACATCGAGTCCCACTTCGTGAACGGCCTCCGAGTCACGAACGAAGACACCATGGAAGTCGTGCAGATGGTCCTTGCCGGTAAGATCAATAAAGGCCTTGTCGCTGAACTCACCGCCCTTGGCGGAAAGGCAGCCGGCCTCTGCGGTATAGACGGCAACCTCATTCACGTCCACACCAAGGACCCGGCCCTCGGCCTTGTAGGAGAAATCGACGCCGTCAATAAAGGCATCATCGACAACCTCCTCGCAGGCGGCTACATCCCCGTCATTTCCTCCGTCGGCATCGACGACAAAGGACAGCCGCACAATATCAACGCCGACACAGCAGCCACTGAAATCGCAGCTGCCCTGAACGCCGAATGTCTCGTCTTCATGAGCAACATCGACGGCGTCCTCAAGGACAAGGACAACCCCTGCAGCCTCATCAAGTCCCTCACCGTCGAAGAGACGGAAGCCCTCAAGAAAGACGGCACCATCGCAGGCGGCATGATCCCCAAAGTCGACGGATGCACCGACGCCATCAAAGGCGGCGTCAAGAAAGTCTTCATCATCAATGGAGAGATCCCGCACGCTCTCCTCATCGAACTCTTAACCGACGAAGGACTCGGAACCATGTTCTCCGCCTGATCGAATACAGAAAAGGAGCCAGACCCATGAATACATTTGAAAAAGACAAGACCTACATCACCCACACTTACAACAGATACCCCGTATGCTTCGTCAAGGGAGAAGGATCCCACCTCTATGACGACAAAGGCAAAGAATACATCGACATGGGCACCGGCATCGGCGTCGACGTCCTCGGCATTTCCTATGAACCCTGGATCGAAGCCGTCACCAAGCAGCTCCATACCCTGAACCATGTATCCAACCTTTTCTACACCATGCCCCAGACAGACCTGGCACAGGCGCTCTGCGAAAAGACAGGCATGAAGGACGTATTCTTCTCCAACTCCGGCGCTGAAGCCAATGAATGCGCCATCAAGGGAGCCAGAAAATACTCCATCGACAAGTACGGCAAGGACAGAACCACCATCGTCACCCTGATCAACAGCTTCCACGGCCGTACCATCACCACCCTCGCTGCAACCGGCCAGGACGTATTCCATCAGAACTTCTTCCCCCTGACAGAAGGATTCCTCTACACACCGGCCAATGACCTCGATGCCTTCATCAAACTCTGCGAAGCCCATCCGGAAATCTGCGCCGTCATGGTAGAACCTATCCAGGGCGAAGGCGGCGTCCATCCCCTCGATAAAGACTTCTTCGAAGGCGTCGGCGCTTATGCCAAGGAACATGACATCCTCCTCGTCGTCGACGAAGTACAGACAGGAAATGGCCGTACAGGAAAACTCTACGGCTACATGAACTACGACGTCACCCCGGACATCATCTCCACTGCCAAAGGCCTGGGCGGCGGCCTTCCGATCGGAGCTACCCTCTTCGGCGAAAAGACAAAGGACGTCCTCTCCAGCGGCACCCACGGCTCCACCTTCGGCGGCAACCCGATCGTCTGCGCAGGCGCCCTCGCCATCCTTGATTACATCGATGACAAGCTCCTTGATTCCGTCGCTGAAAAAGGCAAATTCATCAAAGAAAGCTTCGAAGGTGCCAAAGGCGTCAAATCCGTAGCAGGCATGGGCCTCATGTGGGGCATCGAGCCAGAAAAAGACGTTTCCACTATCGTTCCCAAACTCCTTGAAAAAGGTGTCGTCGTACTGACAGCGAAAGAAAAAATCCGTCTCCTCCCTGCGCTCAACATTCCTGAAGAAGACCTTGAAAAAGCAGTCTCCATCATGAAAGAAGTTCTCGCAGAAGACTAAAGACAATAATGACAATAATAAAAAGACTGTGGCGAAATGATTGCACATTTCGCCGCAGCCTTTTTGCTTAGGGGAAAACAGGTTTACTTGTGTTCTGCTATGAACCTTCTCACCAGATGATTCAGGACTGCCGTCGGCGTCAGGTAAAGATCCAGGCATGCCTTCTTGAAATCACGCTTGAGCTCCTTATTCATGCGGAATGCTGCCATCGCCGAGCCTTCCCTGCCCATGGCGACGGGGCTGAATCCATCCGCATTTCCCTTCTTCACGAACGACGCCGCCAGATCATTCAGGACCTCCCGCTGCGACCTTCCCATCGCCTTGCAGATCCGCCCGAACTCCTCCTTGTCCCTTTCCAGAATGAAGAACGTCATCTGCGACGTATCCGAAGACGACGGATTCTTAGCGCTGTCCAGCTTTTTCATCATTTCCTGATGATCCTTCCCATACCACTCCACATAAATCGCCATAAAAGCCGTCAGCACATTCGATACCGCAAATCCCGCCTGGCTGCACGTTTCCTTCAGAAGATCACGAGAAGACTCAGGCATCTCCACCCTTGCCGCGCAGTCCTTCACGATTTCAAAAGAAAGAGCCGGCAGACCAGACTCCACCATCTCCGGATGACGCCCGTACTCGTCGATGAAAGCAAGGATCGTCGAGCGCGCATCGCTCCCATTGGCCCGGCAAAGGTACATGAACTTCTTCTTCAGCGCATACGAAGTCTTGAAACTCGTGACTACACCCTTTTCCACTTCGCGGATTTCCTTCGTATCCTTCGAAAGAGTCTCCCCCTTCACCGCATACCAGCACATGAAAGCATTCAGCATCGCATTCACCGAGCATCCGTAATGCTCGCAGTTCTCTGCCAGACGATCCTTCACCGAAGCTGGCACACGCGCAATGAAACGCTCCGTCAAAAGCGAACCCGACGCCCCCTGCTGCTCCATCCTTTCCTTCACTCCTTCCACCAGTGACAAAAGCTCACGCGACCGGTCCCGCCCGGCCGCAAGATCCGACAAGTACTCCTCCGCCATCCTGTTCATGACAGCATTCCCTGTCATATGCGCCGCCTTGCACCGTTCAAAGAAACGCGCGCGAAGGACCGGAAACGCAGCGATATAAACCTCCTTCGCCGCATCCTTCCCCCGCCCCTTCCTGGCAGCCAGAGTAATCCTTCCCACCGAATCCATCATGCTCACTCCATTCCAGCAGACACATCTATGGGATGCCTTCCCGCATCCCAGACACCCACTCTCCCCTCTACTATCAGTATAATTTTTACAATGACAAATCCTGTCCACTTCAAGAGCCTAACAAAAGATTTTTTTGAAGAAACGTCAAAAAAGAAATAAAAAAAGAAAGATTCAGCAAAGTGAACCTTTCAAAGAGAAACATGAGCTGCCTGTGCGGCAGTGCTGTTTTTCTCGAGCGAAGCGAGGTTTAAGTGGTTTTGACCTTGCCCTTTAGGGAAGGTGGCGGCGGAGCCGTCGGATGAGTTGTAGTTCGTACAGCCGTCAGGCTGGTTGTATGGTTTTTCTGTTCTCTCGGCAGTAGTCGAATCGCACGTGGAGAAAGGGAAATCCCACGTTTTCTAAGCTGCCTACACGGCAGTGATCATAGCGAATCAAGGATAGCAAAAGCAATCTTTTTTCTAAGCTGCCTTTGCGGCAAGGATTCCTCTCCTGCTACCTTATTATACCATTTCTGTTTGCTAATCCACCTATGTAGAAAGTACTGTTTTTCTCGAGCGCAGCGAGGTTTAATTGGTTTTGACCTTGCCCTTTAGGGAAGGTGGCGGCGGAGCCGTCGGATGAGTTGTAGTTCGTACAGCCGTCAGGCTGGTTTTATGGTTTTTCTGTTGTCTCGGCAATGATTGAATCGCACGTGGAGAAAAGGAAATCTCACGTTTTCTAAGCTGCCTATGCGGCAGTGATCATCATCAAAGAAAGTCGTGAGCTTGCCAGTCGTTTCTAAGCTGCCTATGCGGCAGTGATCATCATGATGCTGGCATTTATCGCGGCATTTATTTTCTAAGCTGCCTATGCGGCAGTGATCGGCTACCTTCTCAACAGGGAGAGGGGAAACAATTTCTAAGCTGCCTATGCGGCAGTGATCCTGACTTCCGTAGACGGCAAAGATTCTTTCGTTTTCTAAGCTGCCTATGCGGCAGTGATCAAGCATTGCAATTACTCTCTGCTGCTGCGCAGTTTCTAAGCTGCCTATGCGGCAGTGATCCTTGGCTAAATCCTCATCTGGCATGACATAAATTTCTAAGCTGCCTATGCGGCAGTGATCATGAATAGAGACTATCCCATGCAGACAACGGTATTTCTAAGCTGCCTATGCGGCAGTGATCACGATACCTTTGCAAGCATCACGGGCGGCGGGTTTCTAAGCTGCCTATGCGGCAGTGATCTTTCTTTTCGTTAATCCGCCTTTTGTGTTCATTTTCTAAGCTGCCTATGCGGCAGTGATCAACCCAACAGCTGGGGCCGCTGACGGGACTAATTTCTAAGCTGCCTATGCGGCAGTGATCTTTCTGAATGACCGCCCTAAGGTTAAACCAACATTTCTAAGCTGCCTATGCGGCAGTGATCTGAAGACTACAACGCCGCCGCTGCTGACGATGTTTCTAAGCTGCCTATGCGGCAGTGATCTATCAGCGAGATATTTGCTAGCTGGTGTCCAGTTTTTAAGCTGCCTATGCGGCAGTGATCGCGGCTTCCGCGCTCGCCTGTTTTACTTCTTCTTTCTAAGCTGCCTATGCGGCAGTGATTCAGGTGTCCAGGTGACAGGTGTCCAGGTGGCATTTCTAAGCTGCCTATGCGGCAGTGATCGCACGGAACTCGATATTATCAGTTTAACGATTTTTCTAAGCTGCCTATGCGGCAGTGATCTCTTGTTTCGACAACTATTTACTATCTATCCATTTCTAAGCTGCCTATGCGGCAGTGATCATTGAGCACACCATACAGGGACGCCCAAGAGGCTTTCTAAGCTGCCTATGCGGCAGTGATCTTCACGGCAGGAGAAGCGGAAATGGCGTTCAGTTTCTAAGCTGCCTATGCGGCAGTGATCAATCGAAAAGAGCCATCTGCAGGTAGAGAACCATTTCTAAGCTGCCTATGCGGCAGTGATCTCTGTTTTTGGTATAATATTGGTGGGAATAGTTTTCTAAGCTGCCTATGCGGCAGTGATCAGTTATTAGTCACAAATGTGAACAAGAAGAAATTTCTAAGCTGCCTATGCGGCAGTGATCGGCATGTGGCAGGTATCCTGGTAGTAGCAGGTTTTCTAAGCTGCCTATGCGGCAGTGATCAGCAGGTGGCAGGTGGCATCCTGGTAGCGTCCTTTTCTAAGCTGCCTATGCGGCAGTGATCATGTATTCCAGCAAGGCTAACGGCTTTTCCGTATTTCTAAGCTGCCTATGCGGCAGTGATCATGTATTCCAGCAAGGCTAACGGCTTTTCCGTATTTCTAAGCTGCCTATGCGGCAGTGATCCTATGCGTTAAGATATTAGCTTTTTCATGTTTTTTCTAAGCTGCCTATGCGGCAGTGATCTTCAATGATAGCACCATCGTACAGATTAACAGTTTCTAAGCTGCCTATGCGGCAGTGATCATAAACGCACTGCAAACTGCGGTCACGTCATCTTTCTAAGCTGCCTATGCGGCAGTGATCGCTGTATTCTCAAAAAATCGACTGATGTATGTTTTCTAAGCTGCCTATGCGGCAGTGATCTTATATTGGCTTGTGAGTGCTTGCAAGCGCATTTTCTAAGCTGCCTATGCGGCAGTGATCTCGTGGGCCTTGCCAATAAGTATGGCATAGATTTTCTAAGCTGCCTATGCGGCAGTGATCATTTTTAATAATATGGCGGTGAACCCTTTAACCTTTCTAAGCTGCCTATGCGGCAGTGATCAGAGAGCCCACGGGCGAGGAGATCCTCCTGCATTTCTAAGCTGCCTATGCGGCAGTGATCCACCTTGTAGAGCGCTTCATTTCCGCCGATGATTTCTAAGCTGCCTATGCGGCAGTGATCAGCTAAAGTCGTCTGGGTAAAATTGTGTGTATTTTCTAAGCTGCCTATGCGGCAGTGATCATAGATGGCCCGACCTTGTCGAGAGCACGGGATTTCTAAGCTGCCTATGCGGCAGTGATCGATACCGATTCGGTATCATTTAACCCATAGGTGTTTCTAAGCTGCCTATGCGGCAGTGATCGAGTCGCACCACCGTGTGTGCATACGTTAACCTTTCTAAGCTGCCTATGCGGCAGTGATCGTTTTAAGTCTGCTGCAGTCTCCATTAGGGAATTTCTAAGCTGCCTATGCGGCAGTGATCTGACATTCTCCACTTGAACATACATAGTGACTTTTCTAAGCTGCCTATGCGGCAGTGATCGATCGCAGCCTTCATAATCGCACCCTTCATACTTTCTAAGCTGCCTATGCGGCAGTGATCCAGCCACGGCCACACCTGCCGCCTTCCCTAATTTTCTAAGCTGCCTATGCGGCAGTGATCGCCAGCGCTAAACGCTCCGGGTCGGGAGGCGTTTTCTAAGCTGCCTATGCGGCAGTGATCGTCGATACGGAAATCCCTTGCACCGTCTAACGTTTCTAAGCTGCCTATGCGGCAGTGATCCTTGACTCATTCCGCGACCTTGATAGATAAACTTTCTAAGCTGCCTATGCGGCAGTGATCTTTCAATGATAGCACCATAGCCCAGATTAATATTTCTAAGCTGCCTATGCGGCAGTGATCAGCAGCTTATCTACGTCATACATGCCGGTTATTTTCTAAGCTGCCTATGCGGCAGTGATCTTGCGATTGTTATGACGTTTTACGACGTCTCCTTTCTAAGCTGCCTATGCGGCAGTGATCCTTGAAATGATGCGCCAGCAGTACGGCCTGCATTTCTAAGCTGCCTATGCGGCAGTGATCCCCTGTGCATC
>UMCP01037556.1_pt1 | contig 14987 bp, 24 predicted proteins | sample 1964261 | NCBI WGS metagenome assembly UMCP01 (sample SAMEA4835971, study PRJEB28245) | human gut metagenome | biome: gut microbiome; material: fecal sample | place: Denmark | collected 2008
AACGCCCGCCGTTATGGCCGCGTTGACCGCACCCACGCCCGCACCGAAGAGCCGGAGTACCGGCAGAACCGGAGGGGCGCATGATGACTGTAAAACGGCTGGTCTGCGCCTGCTACAACGTGTTTCCGGGCAAGACTGAGCTCAAAATCGTGAGCAACCTCGGAAAGAACCTCTACACCGGGCTCTGGAACGATGGATTTCTCCGGGATTTTGGAGACATGACCGTTCTGGACTTTGAGATCGACCAGATCAAAATGAATGGTGTCGCAACGGCCATGACGGCATGGGTTATCCCGGAAACAAAAGAGCCCGCCCGTGCTGGTAACACGGACGAGCCCAAAGGGTGATGGTTCACTACCCCATCCCCTTAATGATATCACATCAGAAAGGATTTTACAAATGATCGTGTATGCTTACGCCTACCGCAAGAGCCCCCGGGGCTGCGATGTCAGGCAGTTCACAGACCCGCTCACGCCGGATGAATACCCCGGGGAGCCCGCCAGCGTTAAGGCCCAGCACTGGGCAGACGAGAACATCCGGCACTACGAGATGATTCAGGTGCGGGACGCTCTGGGAAACCTGCTATACGCAAGATAATGCACTTTGTATTACATAAACCACTAGATATAGGAGAAATCAGCATGAAAACCAAAATTCTGAAAGTCAAGATCACCTTCCTGGAGCCGGTGCTGGGCACTTGGCCCTCCAACCAGAACGTCGCCCGGGACTTCATTGCCAGCAAGAGCCCGGATGCAGCCACAATCGAGGACGAGGTGGCCGCTCTGGGCGCGGATGCCGTGGCAGACAAGGGGATGACTGTGTTCCCCCGTAACGAGAACGGAGAGCCGGTTCTGTATGATTACCAAATCAAGGGATTCTTTAAGGATTCCTGCGGTATGCTGGCCCGTGTGGGCGGCAAGACAGAAACAGGCAAGAAGCGGGCCGTCAACGAGAGCGGCAAGCTCTCTGCTTACAAAAAGGTCATCGATGGCCTGATCTTCCCGCAGCCCCGCATGATCCCCATCAAGGTCAACGGCAAGATCGGCGACTGCCAGCGTCCCCTGCGCGCCCAGACGGCCCAGGGTGAGCGTGTGAGCCTGGCCAACTCCGAGGAGATCCCGGCAGGCAGCACCTGCGAGTTTGAGATCCTTCTCATGGACGAATCGCTCGAGAATGCGGTTCTGGAGTGGCTGGACTACGGCGTTCTGCGCGGCATCGGCCAGTGGAGAAACAGCGGCAAGGGCCGCTTCACCTTTGACATCATCGACTGAGCAACGGCATTGCATGGATAGGATTTGATCTGCTACGGCAATGATATGATTTGCAAAGGCGCTGGATAGCCTGTAACAGCTTTGCGAAGGCGCGGATATGTGCGCATAACTCGGCAACGGAATTGTGCTGACAAGTTTGCTCAGCAGGGGCACAGGTAGTCACTGCAGTGCAGCGCGGGGCAAAGGCAAAGCTCAGCTGGAAAGCGCAGCGCAACGGCGTAGATAGGCGTAGATCGCTTGGATCAGACTTGCCTCGATAAGCAAAGCAAAGGCAATGCAGGACCTCGTGTCGAAACGCAAAGGCAAGGCTGGGCGTGGTGTGGGCGGAAAGGCATCGCAAAGGCGTAGAGCAGATACGCGCTGAAGAGCAAAGACAAGGAAACGCATAGCAAAGGCAAAGAAATGCAAATAGAAGCGGCGAAGCGCGTAGCAAAGGCAAAGCAAAGTATTCTTGAACGAAAGGAGATTTTACAGTGAGTAAAACAGAGCTGCTGTTCCGGGCCGTGGAAGCACTTTCCACCCCGGCGGCAAAGGCGGTGGCTCGTGGGCTGACCTTATGGATCGGATTCAACGTTCTGGTCGTGGTCTTTCTGGTCTGGCGGGCATGGAAAAACGGGAGGTGGCGCAAATGAGCATTTTATCCAGAAGAGCCCGCGTGAAGGAGCTCTCCAACAAAGCTGAGGGCATTTTCCAGTACGTTGGAACGGACAATGTCCTGTTCCGTCTTATCAGCACCGGGAACGAGCTGACAAGTGATGTGAACCATGCGATTGCACTTTTTACAAATTTTGCCCGGTCAAATCAGCTCCCGGATACCGTGACGAGAAGTACGATTGATTCGATCTACCGGCGCGTCGGAAAGCTTCTTTGTCTGGTCGATATCATCCACGCTGCCGCTGGGGAACAAATCATGCCGGAGCCTTATGATTCCATAGACTTTTGTTACATGATGGAGTATCGAGAAATGCTCCATGAAGCAGTGATCAGAGGAATGCCGGACAATTACAAAGGCGTTTACCAGAATCCCTACAGGATCAAGCTGGCAAAGCCTGCAATCGCCTATGAGATCAACGGAAGGTTCGACCCGGACGAATTTGACGACGGTGAATTTGCATCGTTCACACAGGAAGAGGAGGCAAGAGACCGTAAAATCGTTTTCCACTGCACAAAATCCGAATTGGACGCAATCATGCGGTTCGCCAATGTTATTGAAGTAAAGTTTGTAGAGGAGGACATTCATCATGCCTGAAGAAATCGTTAAAACCCCCGCTGAGCAGATCGCTCCGATTCCGCCGCAGGAAACCTCGATTGCCGTGCAGGCCGTCAACCCGGCCATGGATTCGTGGAAGCTCGCGTGCAGCATGGGAAAAGCCTATGCGCAGCTTCCTGACGGTATGGTTCCCCAGAGCTACAAGGGAAACGTTGCCGCCTGCGCGGTCGCCTGCAACATGGCCACCCGAATGGGCATGGATCCGACGTTTGTGATGCAGAACCTTTACGTCATCCGTGGCAATCCTTCGTGGAGTGGCAAGAGCTGCAAGGCCATGATCGATAACAGCGGCCTGTTCGCAGGGCGCACGCACTACCGGATGGAAGGCGAAGAGGGAAAGGATACATGGGGGTGCCGCCTTGTTGGCATCGACAAAGTGACCGGCGAAAAGGTAGAAGGCCCCAAGGTGACCGTTGCAATGGCCAAAAAGAACGGATGGTGGGATAAAAACGGAAGTTTCTGGCCCTCCATGACAGAAATGATGCTGAAATATCGCGCCGCTGCTTATTTTGCCCGCGCTGAATGCCCGGAGGTCTTGATGGGCGCAAATATCGATTATGAGATCGGCGCTGGTGATAGCGCGGAAGATGGAGGACTGACGCATGCTTAACATCGTAGCATTGATGGGCCGCCTGACCCATACCCCGGAGCTGAAGACCACCCAGAACGGCACCAGCGTGTGCAGCTTCAGCATTGCGGTTGACCGTACATATACCCCGAAGGGCGAGGAACGCAAGGCCGATTTTATCGATATCGTTGCCTGGCGGCAGACGGCAGAGTTTATCTGCAAGTACTTCCAGAAGGGCAGCATGATCGCCATTGACGGCAGCATCCAGACCCGCTCGTATCAGGACAAGCAGGGCAGCAACCGCACGAAGGTGGAGGTTCTTGCAAACAACGTCAGCTTTTGCGGCCCAAAGGCGGCAGACAAGCCCGCTGTGCGCGATTTCGACCAGCAGACGGAAAGTTATACTTCCGAAGCAAAAGCCTCTCACAGCGCCCCGCAGGCGGCACAGAACTTCTCGCAGGGTTCCGCGGATGATTTCGCAGAGATCACAGACGACGGCGATCTCCCGTTCTGACCTCCCAGCTGTGCTATCTGGCTATACGGGCGTGTAAGGAAGGAGGTGCACCGTGGACGATGAAATCAGGCCGAAAGCGTTGATGATTCCATTCGACAAATTTGTGATTTTGGATATTCTTCCACCTGAGCAGTACAAAAATACCATCACCAAGATGCGGCAGTATGTGGAGCACGGAGAGGAACCGGATGGACTGGAACCTCTGGAACAGATGGCTTTTGAAGCACTTCGACCGTTCATGGACGAGAATATTAAAACGTATCAACGTTCCGTTTTGTCTCATAGAGAATCCGGCAGTAAAGGCGGCAGACCAAAGAAAACCGAGAAAAACCAAATGGTTATTGCAGAAAACCGAGAAAAACCAAATGGTTTTCCGGAGAAACCGGCAGAAACCAAATGCACACCAAAGTACAAAGGTCAAAGTACAAAGTACAAAGTACAGTCGTCGTCTACTATCGTAGACTCCGACACGCGCGCGGATGCGCGAGACGACTTGACGACGACCATTGTTTTTGAAGAATTCCGGGGCCGTATCGGAAAGCTGAGCGAAACAGGCAAGAAAGAGCTGCCCGTTTACGTTGAGCGCCTGGGTGCTGACCTTGTGACAGAGATCATCCGCAAGTGCGAGGATCTGGGCGGCCACAGCTGGGCCTATGTCCGCAAGGCGCTGGCGGAAGCCGCCCGGCAGGGCTGCACGTCTGTGGAAGAGTACCGCAAGACAAACCCCATTGGGGCAGGGCGTGACAAACTGGTCACGCGCCCCCCAGAAGATGCAGCAAAAGCCCCCGATTTCCTCAAAAACGCTGCAAATCGCAGGCCTTTGCGCAAGAAAGGAGAGGCGAAGAGTGCCTAAATATCATGTTGTTGTGCTGTGCAGCGGCCCGGTAGGAGACGCGGCCCTGACCTACCGTCTGACCGCCAGCAGCCCGCAGACCGCAGAATTTCACGCCTGCCAGATGGCGGGCGACCACTACCCGGAGTACCGGGACATCCATGTCAAGAGAACGGAGGTTTTGACACATGGCTGAGAAAAGACTGATCTATGCGGAGGATGTAATTCGGCATCTTGAAAAATGGATTATTGAGGCTGAGAAATGTGAAGCAGCCTCGACATACATTGTGGCAACCACGCTGAAGCACGTGTTAAAACTCGTCAATTTGGCACCTACCGCACACCCTGCATGCACCTGCCTGAACTGGCACCCAGCCAGCGAGATCCCGCTGCTGCACCACGAGGTGGACGAGAATAAATGCGATGGCACTCTTGAGTGCGACGTGAGCGAACAGCTTCTCTTGTACACGGAAGAGGAGGGCTACAAGGTCGGTGTCTACATGAAGGACTGCTACGGCTTTGATGGCTGGTTGAACCCTGACTATGGCGGCACCATCCACCATGTGGTGGAGTGGCAGTACCCGCAGAGACCATCAAAGGAGAGAAGCGAAGAATGAAGACGGTTCGGGACATGACCCCTGACGGGTTTGCAGATTACATCACCGCAAAGTCAGAACAGGTCGAAAAAGAGCTGAGAGAAAGGTGAAGCTAATGGACAAGGAACAGCTTGCAATTGCACGGTTGCAGGACGCTGCACGTCTATCCGAGCATCGGTACAAGAAACCGCTCATGGTCACATACTCTGGCGGCAAGGATTCACAGGTGCTTGTGGCGCTGGCTGAACGTGCAGGAATCAACTTTGAGGTGGTCAACAGCCATACCACAGCAGATGCGCCGGAGACGGTCTATTTCATCCGTGAGCAGTTCAAGGCGATGGAAGAACGTGGAATTAAATGCTCCATCGTCATGCCCCGCTACAAGGACAAGCCCGTGTCCATGTGGACGTTGATTCCAATGATGAAAGCCCCCCCCAACAAGAAACAGGCGATATTGCTGCTCTATCTTAAAAGAATCTCCAACGATGAGCGGGTGCTTTATCGCAACTGGAGTTCGCTGGGCTGAATCTGTTAGGAGAAACAATACTCGTGGGATTATGGAAATCAGCCATAGAAACAAAGAAAAGCGCATTATCCTTACGAGCGACAATGACGAGAAGAGGCAGTTGTTTGAGACTTGCAACCTCAAGGGCAAAATGACCGTCAATCCGATTGTGGACTGGTCAAATGCAGATGTTTGGGGTTACATTCACTCTGAGTCGCTTCCGATAAATCCGCTATATCAATGTGGTTTTGAACGTGTTGGATGTGTTGGATGCCCTCTTGGGGGATATAAACATCAATGTATGGACGATTTGATGGGGGTGATTGTATGACGCAGAAACAGTTTATCAAGCAGCTGATGGGCCGCGGCGTTTCGCATTCGGATGCCTGCGGGCTGGTGGCCTACATGAAAGAGCTTCGCCAGCTGATCGAGAAGCATGAGGACGTTGTGATGCTGGCGGATGCAAACACAATGCAGTTCGTCCCGGCAAAGGTCTACTCCTACGAGGAAACCTTCCAACGGATGCAGGAAGGGAGAGATATTTTTTGCTGAAAACCATGAAGATTGTACTTTACGGCGACCCCCGCACAAAGAAAAACTCTGCCCGCATCCTCAAGGCCCACGCAAATCGCCGCATTGTGGCCCCCAGCGAGGCGTTCATGCAGTATCAGGAAAAGTGCCTGTGGCAGATCAAGCGGCCTTACAACCCCATCACAGCCCGCGTGAACGTGCGGTGCGTGTACTACATGGCCACCCGGCGCAAGGTTGACCTTGCAAATCTCATAGAGGCGACAACTGACATTTTGGTGAAGGCCAAGGTTCTGGCGGACGATAACAGCCAGATCGTTGCCGCCCACGATGGCAGCCGGGTGGAGCTTGACCGGAAGAACCCAAGGGTGGAGATCTGGATTGAAGAAATGGATGGATGATATGGACTTTCCAAACAAAAAATACTCCGTCATATATGCAGACCCACCGTGGAGCTATCGCCAGCACGGAACAGGACCAAAAAGTCGGGGAAATGCAGCGCAGCATTACCACACTATGACAACGGATGAGCTCTGTGCGTTACCTGTCAACCAACTTGCGGGAGGGGGAGCTGTGTGCTTCATGTGGGCCACATTCCCACAGATAGCCGATGCCCTGCGCGTAATGGAAGCGTGGGGCTTTGAGTATAAGACCTGCGCCTTTGTGTGGATCAAAAAGAATCGAAAAAGCGGCACGAACTTCTGGGAATGGGCGCGTATACACGAGCGAACGCCGAAATTTGTTTGCTGGGAGTAACGCCCGGATTCAAGCCGATGGAACAGTTAAAGAGCCATGCGGTACATCAAGTTATAGAATCCCCGGTAGAGGAACACAGCAAAAAGCCGGAAGAAACAAGACGGCGGATTATTGAGCTGCTGGGCGATGTGCCGAGAATAGAACTTTTTGCCCGTCAACGTGTGCCTGGTTGGGATGCGTGGGGCAACGAAATCGAAGAAAAGGAGGAAAACAATGACCCACACATGGATACCTGATACTGACACGCCAAAGCCTGACGGTGGCGCGGATTACCGCACCGTCAAGGCGTGGTTTCAGCAGTGCAGAGATCTGGCGGAGCAGGTCGAGGCCCAGAAGCAGAAGATCCAACGCATCCGGGACACTGCCGAAAAGTGCACCCAGAGCATGAGCGGGATGCCGATGGGCGGTGGAGCTGGTGACAAAGTAGGCTTTGCCGTGGAGAGAATCGACACAGAAGAGCGGAACCTCAAGCAGATGGAGCTTGATCTCTGTGAACTGCGCATCGAAGCTGCCCGGCGGGCCTACTGCCTGAGCGGGTCTGCTCGGTCTGAAAAGCAAGCAAAGTGCATCTGCGGCTGGTATATCGACCTGAAGCCCCAAAAGAAGATTGCGGTGGACGTGGGCTTGTCCAGAGACAATTCGGTCTCTACCTACATCCACGAGGGGTTTGATGCTTTGGCAGAAATCTGGGAAGATGTACAAAACGACCATTGAAAGCGCTTTGATTTCTACGCTTTATTTGAGTTGTTGTGAAACACATGTGAATCAAAGTATGGTAAAATGATTACAAGCGGAACCGCGCAAAGCGGTGCGCCGCTTCTCAGCAGCTTCCAAAGTGCGGCCCCTTACGGATTCTCCTTTCGTTCATGCCGCTTAACGCTTTTTCGCTCTGACACCGTGCTTTGCGGGCTGCTTCTATGCGAGATTCCGAAACGGCTCCGCTCAGAGCTGCGCAACTTTGAGTGCATCGGGAAGGTTCGAGGCTTTCCTCTCCGCGCGGTTTGACTCCGCGATCTCGCACCGAACGCCGCAAAGTCTGTAACGCGGCAAGTCTGACGCATGGAGTGATTCACCACCGGTGTGCGGGTGGGTGTGGGATTCCTGAAATCTTGCCCACGCCCTGAAACCTCCGCCCGTGAACAGCAGCACCGGAAATCCGAGCGGGCCAGCATGCCCCGCAGGATGTGCGTCAACTCAAACAGCCCCGGCGGCGAACCGTGGTTTGTCCTCAAGGATGTGTGCAACATCCTCGGCATTTCCAAATACCGTGATACTGCGGCACGTTTGGATGCAGATGAAAGGGGGTCGGTTGAGGTGGACACCCTTGGCGGTACTCAGCAAGTTATCGCCGTCAACGAATCCGGCCTTTACCATGTCATTCTCCGCAGCGACAAGCCGGAAGCGGCTCCCTTCCGAAAGTGGGTCACTTCCGAGGTGCTGCCGTCCATCCGCAAGAATGGCGGGTACATCGCCGGGCAGGAGCAGCTTACCCCGCAGGAGCTGATGGCAAAGGCTCTGCTTGTGGCAAACAAGACCCTTGCAGACCGGGAAGCTCGCATCTCGGAGCTGACCGTGCAGAACAACATCATGGCCCCCAAGGCAGAGTATTTCGATGAGCTGGTAGACCGCAATATGCTTACCAGCTTCCGCGACACGGCCAAGGAACTGGGCGTAAAGCCCAAGACCTTTGTGAACTGGCTGCTGGAAAAGAAATTCATCTACCGCGACCAGAAGGGCAAACTCATGCCCCGGGAGGACAAAAACAACGGTCTGTTTGAGGTCAAGGAAGCCAAGAACGACAAGACCCAGTGGAGCGGTGTGCAGACGCTTATCACTCCAAAAGGCCGTGAAACGTTCCGGCTGCTGTATCTGTAAAATTTAGTTTTTGACCCTGCCCCGCACCGGGGCGGGGTTTTATTATGCCTTGATTTAGGAAGGTGGTGGCGGTGGCCTACAGCAAAAACAAAAGAATAGGCAGACCGCCCGTCTTTGAGAGCAAAGAAGAACTTGAGAAAAAAATCGAAGAGTTCTTCAAAAGCTGTGAAGGGAGCGTCCTAGAAGACGAAACCGGAAAGCCTGTTTTGGACAAATACGGAAACGTTATAAAAATCGATGAACGTCCAGAAACTGTCACCGGTCTAGCTTTGGCGTTGGGTTTTAAGTCTCGGCAATCTTTGATTGACTATCAAGGAAAAGCTGAGTTTTCTGACACGATAACGCGCGCGAAACTACGGTGCGAGAAATACGCCGAGGAACGGCTGTTCGATCGGGACGGCACAAACGGCGCACGGTTCAGCTTACAGGTAAACTTCGGATGGAAGGACAAGCCGGTTGAGAGTGAAGCTATGCAGACCGTTGAGGATGACCCCATCACCAAGAGCCTGAAGGAGGAGTTTAAGAAATGAGCTTCTCCCCGAAGCAAAAACAGATCCTGACCTTCCCGTATGAAAAAGACTACGATGCCCTGATCTGTGACGGCGCGGTTCGTTCCGGCAAGACCTCCATCATGTCCCTGTCCTTTGTGCTCTGGATGATGGCGGAATTCAACCATTGCTCTTTTGCATTTTGCGGAAAGAGCGTGGGTGCGGTGGAACGCAACATCGTTCAGCCGCTTCTTTCTGTCCGGTACTTGCAGCAGCAGTTCCAGATCACCTACAACCGCAGCGGCCACGTTCTTACGGTGCAGCGCGGCAGCAAGGTGAACATGGTGTACCTGTTCGGCGGCAAGGACGAAAGTTCTTACATGCTCATTCAGGGCATCACGCTGGCCGGGGTGCTTCTGGACGAGGTAGCGCTCATGCCCCGCAGCTTTGTGGAGCAGGCGCTGGCCCGATGCTCTGTCACCGGTGCCAAGTTCTGGTTCAACTGCAACCCGGAAAACCCTGAGCATTGGTTTCGCAAGGAGTGGATCTTACAGGCCAAAAAACACCGTGCGCTGCATCTGCACTTCTTGATGGACGATAACCCGTCACTGGATGAACGCACCCGGGAACGCTACCGCAGCATGTACAGCGGTGTGTTCTATGAACGCTACATTCTGGGCCGCTGGGTGATGGCCGAGGGCCTGATCTACGATATGATGGACACCACCGCCAACACCTACCGCCCGCAGGACGCACCGGTGGGATTCAAGAGCCTTTCCACCCGTACCATCACATGCGACTACGGAACTACCAACCCGACCGTCTACCTCGATGTATACGATGACGGCGAGAAAGTCCGGGTGCATCGGGAATACCGATGGGACAGTCGCCAAGAGCACAGGCAGAAAACAGATGAAGAGTATGCCGATGCCTTCATGGAGTTTATGGGGAAAGACCCCTGCGCCGCCATCGTTGACCCGGCGGCAGCGTCCTTTATCACAGCCTTGCGGCAGCGCGGAGTTTATGTGATGGAAGGAAACAACGACGTACTGAACGGCATCCGCAAGTGCAGCACGCTCCTTTCCCACCGCGATCTGCTGATCTCCACAGACTGCGAGGGGTTGCTGGATGAACTCGGCACATACCGGTGGGACGATAAAGCCGCCCTCATGGGCGTGGAAAAGCCCATCAAACAGCAGGATCACGGCCCGGATGCCCTGCGCTACTATATCAATTCACTGCCTGATTGGAGGTTTGAGCGTGTCCAGACGTAACAAAAACCGCCCCGCCGGGGGCACAGAGAAACCGATGACGGCCACGCTGGACGCATTTTCCAACCCGCTGTTCTCGCTGGGGTACGGCTCCCAAAGCCCACTGGAAGCAACGGAATACCCGCTGACCCGAATGACGGACAATTACGCCCTGCTGAACAGCTTGTACCGCAGCAACTGGGTGGTGCAGAACGTTGTGGGCCTGATGGTAGACGATATGCTGCGAGAGTGGTACGACCTCAAGAGCACCACACCGGAGCAAGGAAAGGCGATCCAGGCCGTGGAGCGTTCCACCCGGCTCCGTGACCGTGTGAGCACTGGCCTGAAATGGGGCCGCCTGTATGGAGGTGCCGCCGGGCTCATCCTCATTGACGGTCAGGAGGACCTTTCCCGCCCGCTGGATGCAGAAGCCATTCTCCCCGGCAGTTTCCGGGGATTGTACATCCTCGACCGCTGGCAGGGAATCAGCCCGGACGCAGGCCTGACCTTTGAGGGCGGGGAGCTTGTCCCGGAGTATTACAGCATCAACGATGCCGCCGGGCATACTGCCGCCCGTGTCCATCACTCCCGCCTTGTGCGGTTCGTGGGCCGGGAGCTTCCCGATCTGGAACGGCAAGCGGAGCTTTACTGGGGCGAGTCCGAAGTGGAAGCGCTCTATACTGACGTGGTGGCTCACGACAACGTGAGCGCCAACATGGCCGCGTTGACCTTCCAGGCAAACGTCAACACGATGGAGGTAAAGAGTCTGGAACAGCTGCTCTCCATGTCCAGCCCGGATGTGCAGCGGCGTTTCTGGAACACCATGCAGGCCCAAAAGGTCCTGCGCTCCAATTTCGGGATGCAGCTGGTGGAGCAAGGAAACAAGATCAGCAACACCCAGTACAACTTTGCGGGACTGTCTGACGTGTACGAGAGCATGTGCCTGAACCTGTGCGGTGCCTCCCACTACCCCATGACCAAGCTGTTTGGCCGCTCCCCGGCGGGCATGAACGCCACCGGCGAAAGCGACCTGAAGAACTACTATGACTACGTTGACACTTTGAGGGAAAGCAAGCTGCGGCCCATTCTGGACAAGCTGCTCCCGGTGGTGGCCCGCAGCGCAGGCATTGAGCAGCTCGACCTTGACGTAACGTTCCCGCCGCTGTGGACACCCACTGCCAGCGAGACGGCGACGATCGCCAAGGAAAAGACAGATGTCATCATTGCAGCGTTTCAGGCAGGGCTTCTGGATGCAGATGTGGCAATGCGCGAGCTCAAGAAACTAGAGGACGAGACCGGCCTGTTCGGCTCCCTGACCGACGAACTGATTGCCGCAAAGCAGGGCCAGACCTACCAGGACGTGACCGCCCTGCGCGACCCGCTGGCGGGGCTGATGACAGAAAAGACGCAGGAAGACACCGAGGAGGGCGAATAATACATGCCTACTCTCGCAAGAGCATCCCCTGAGCGGGAGCTGCAGCGCCTGATCCGGCTTTATCTCAAGGCTGAGACCGATATCATCAACGAGATTGGCCGCCTGCGCAGCCTTGGGCTTGTGGACTATCACGCCGTGGCCGCGCTGGAACGGGTGCAGGAGATTCTCCGAAAGCTGGAAACGGATGAATGGGAGTATGTGCCCCGCATGGTCGAGGCGCAGTTTTACGTCCATCATCCGGAGGCCCGGGCGATTCCCGGCGAGACCGTGGAAAAGCACCTGCGCGGCTACACCAACGCCCAGAGCCTTACCAGCACCCAGACGGATATCGTTCAGAAGCTCACGATGAACCTCATGGGCCAGCTGGTGGACGGGAACATGACGGCGCTTTCCGCTCTGCAAAGCGCCCTTCTGGGCCGAACTGAGCCGGACGTTTACCGGCGTATCGGTCTGGAGCAGGTGGCGGCACAGCAGGCTGTGGGAAGGGGTGTGAACCAGAGCGTTCCCGCCTTTGTGGATGCTCTGCGCCGGGATGGCGTGACGGCGTTCACAGATAAGGCGGGACGGAATTGGAGCCTGCACACCTATGCAACGATGGTCTCCCGCACCACGTCTCGGCAGGCCGAAATCCTGTCTGTGGTGACGCAGGACGAGGGGCAGGACTTGTATCAAATCAGCTCCCACGGCACAACCTGTGCCCTCTGCGCTCCGTATGAGGGCCGGGTATACAGCAAGAGCGGTAAAGACCCGCACTTCCCTCCGCTTTCGGATGCGTTCGGCAAAGTAGACCCCGCCGGGCCAAATGACCTGACCAACAGCTGGTTGAACATCCACCCGAACTGCCTGCACGCCCTTCGTCCATGGACACCCGCCGGGCGGACGGAGAAAGAACTGGAACGGATCAGGCGTTTTTCTGACCCCACAACAAATCCTTACAGCCGAGACCCGCGCACCAAGGCACAGATCGAGGCCTACCGCAAAAAGGAGCAGGGACGCTCCAAGTGGCTGCGGGATTACCGCCAGTGGGAAAATTACCGCACGGCTCTGGGAGACAAGGTGCCAAAGACCTTTGAAACCTTCCAGCGGCACAAGCTGGCAGATGACGAAAAATATCACAAATGGATGAACGCATACAGAAGCGGAGGTGATGCCGATTGATTGCGTACTATGGAAGCAAACTGAGCCCTCACATGACGGAAACGCCGGAGGGCTTTTTAATTTGCCACGATGTCAAAATCGCCCGTACCGGCACGCAGAACTATCTGGCCCGGGAGATCGGGCTGGACGGGATGCCGGAGCGTGTTCTTCAGGTGACACGAAGCGCCGAGGACGTGTTTGACCCGGCGGCAATTGCCAGTTTTGAGGGCAAAGATGTCACCAACACCCATCCCTCGGAGATGATCGTGCAGGAAAATCAGGCCGCCTACTCCAAAGGCCACGCAGAGAATGTTCGCCGAGTGGGTGATTATCTGGTGGCTGACCTGTACCTGAAAGACCCCACACTGATCTCCGAGGTCAAGAACGGGGCCATGCGGGATGTGTCCTGCGGCTATTACTGCCAGTATGAGGCAGACGGCGCAGGATACCGGCAGACCCATATCAGAGGAAATCACATCGCCATCGTGCCCCGTGGGCGCGCTGGCCGTGATGTCGCAATAAAAGATAGCGCCGCCGAACTTCCGGCGGAGAAAGGCAAGGTAAAACACATGAGCAAGAGCAAGAGTTTGCTGTCTCTGTTCGGTCTGGCGGCAAAGAACGCGGCCCCCGAAGAGCTTGACAGCATGGTGGAGACCGCTGCCGCAGCGCTGGATGCAGCACCCGCCGTTCCGGCGCAGGATGCAGACCCCGCCGTTCCGGCGCAGGATGCAGACCCCGCTGAAAACGCAGCGCCCGCTGACACCCAGAACACCGCGGTTCTGGACGCGCTGAACAACCTTTCCGGCAAACTGGATCAGCTGATTGCTGCCAACACCAAGAAGGCAGAGGACAAAGATCCGGAAGACCTGGACAAGGTGATTGCTGAAATGTCCGGCGAAAAGTCTGACAAGAAGGAAAAGGACGAGGACGAAAGCGGCTCCACCACTGTTCCTTCCGAGGACGAGTGCGCAAAGCCTGCCGCCAATGACAGCGGCCTGGCTCTGCTGAAAGCCATGCGCCCCATCATCAACGGCATTCAGGACAAGGCCACCCGTGATGCCCTGTCCAAGACCCTGATCGAGCAGGTCAAGGGCACCAGCTCCGTGGATGCCATCGCAAAGGCTGCGCAGGACAGCGCCGCCGCTGCCGCCAGCGCATCCGGTAAGAACCGGTATGAGCAGTTGTGCCAGGATTCCCAGTCCGCTTACAACGACCGCAATCCCCACATGAAGAAGGAGGGCTAAATTATGTCCCTGAATACTCAGATTATCGGCAAGACCATGCCCCACGGCTTTGCTGGCACTTATGCCCGTCAGCCGGATATGATCGTCAACACCCGCCCCGTTGGCGGCACCGAAAGCATTTCTTTTGGCACTGCCCTGAAGTATGACAACGGCAAGGTCATCGTGATGGGCGGCGCAGGCACTACCGCTGCACAGTTCGCAGGCATTGCGGGCAGCGAAGTCAAGAGCGCCCTGGTCTATCCTGACCAGAATGGCGGCAAATACGCCCCCGGCGAGGCCTGCAGCGTGTTCCAGCGCGGCAGCATCAACGTGCTGTGCCAGCGCGGGACCCCGGCTCTGGGCGGTGACGTTTACGTCCGCATTGCCAAGACCGCTGACTATGCCACCGCACTGGTCGGCGGCTTTGAGGCGGAAGCGGACGAAAAGACCGCCGGAAACTCCGTCAAACTCACCAACTGCCAGTGGGGCGGCGCGGCTGATGCCAACGGCGTGGCCGAGCTGGTCATCCTCACCCGTGCAAACGCCTGATAGGAGGGCTTAGACTATGGCAAACTTCCAGAACGTCGGCACCACCAATGCCGGTACTTTCACCGTAAACAACTCCGGTGCTGCGCTGCCCGGCGGCACTCCCACCATGGACGCGGCTGCCATCCAGAGCGGCAATGCGTTCCTCACCAGCGAGCTGGAAAAGCGTGACCCGCTGATCCGCAAGCCCCTC
>UMCP01055681.1_pt1 | contig 14456 bp, 19 predicted proteins | sample 1964261 | NCBI WGS metagenome assembly UMCP01 (sample SAMEA4835971, study PRJEB28245) | human gut metagenome | biome: gut microbiome; material: fecal sample | place: Denmark | collected 2008
AGTTATAACAATGATACAATTGTGCATAGTATGGTTATATAGTCCATGTACCCAAGGGGCGCTCTGTGCTATACTATAATTGTACCATAAGGGTACTTATCGCTATACGTCACACTGACACAGAAAAGGAGAATTTGAAACATGCTTAATCTGTTGTGGGTACTTGGTGCTGTGATTGATATTTTGAGAGGGGTGAATAACGATGATTTATGTTATTGACATGCTTAATCATGTACATGTATATGAAGGCATGAACATGACGGAAGCAATGAATGCTAAAAACGATTATATGTCTTTTATGGGCATTTCTGAAGATTCTGTACAGATGGAGGTAATTTACAAATGACAACCTATACAGCAAAGCGCACCGCGCTTGAACGTGCAATCAATGACCTTTTGTGCAATTGTGGTGTGAATGAATCATGCGCAACATGTGACCACTTGCCCGTGTGCGCAATGGCAAGAAGAACAAAGCACATTATCAATGAAGATAAACGCAACGACTGCAATAATGATTTTGCAGCATGGGCAGATGCTTTTATAAAGGGGATGTTTGGCAATGACAATCCGTGATTTTTACAGGGTGTGCCTGTCAATGCAGCCTAAAACAAGTATCCGAGTGTATGACAAAGAACGGTGTATCTATACCGGAGAATATGGAAACTTGCCTTATACACTTGCAAGACATGAGTTTGAGACCATGTTAGTTAATCCCAATATGGAGTATAAATTTTATTTTTAACTCTTGACACATACAATCTAATATGATACTATGAAAGCGGGAAAAGATGCGCAAGCTATACGGACGGAATCCGGCGCATGACCTTGTAGCGGGTCAAGAGTCTTTTCCCGCTTTTTGTATGTCCGTCCGCCCTGAAAGTGAGGTGTAAACCATGGAAGAGATTAGCACTATTATCCAGCAAGTCGGTTTTCCGATTGCGGCATTCCTGTTGATGTGGTGGCAGAGCAACACCACAATTAAAGAAAACACCGCCGCAATTGTAAAACTCTGCGAGCACATGAGCAAAACGGACGGTGATGCATGATGTATATTGTAATGTTTGCTGACATTACAAGCGCTCAAGCGTGGATTGTATACAGCAAATGTAAACATCTGGGCATTGGTTATTATAGCGAATACACCGCTAACTATAACCAGAACGCCGCATGCGGCCCTATGACAGCAGGCGACAAAGACACGCTTGTTAAACTTATCAATGACCCCGCCAAAACAACCGTATTGAAAGAGGTGTACAATCATGACTATTGATGATATTATTGCCCTGTGCAAGGCAGGCTATACCAAAGACGACCTTGCAAAGCTTGTCACTTTTGACAATGCTGCACCCGCTGCACCCGCTGCACCCGCTGCACATGCTGCACCCGCTGCACCCACTGCACCCGCTGCACATGCTGCACATGCACAGGATGCAGATGGCATTATTGCCGCAATCAATGCGCTTGGCGCTCAGATTAAAACCATGAACATTGCGGCAACCGAACAGCCAAAGACCCAGACGGCGGAAGATGTGCTTGCAAGCATTATCTTGCCGCCCAAACCCGCAACCCAGAAATGAGGTGTAAACCATGAATGATATGACTATTTCGCAGGCCGCAACCATCCTTGGCGAAGCTGTAGAACAGGCAACTGGGCAGAAAGTAATTACCAATATTTCCACGCCTGAACAGTTTGTCTCTGTCGCACAGACCGCCCTTAAAACCGGGTATGACCCGATTATTAACGCACTGTCGCAGATTTGGAGTAAATCAATTTACGCAGTGCGCGATTATTCCAGCCCTCTAACCAGCTTGGAGATGGACTTGCCGCGATACGGCAATGCACTGCGCAAGATTAGTCCCGTTGCCGCCAAAATGCAGGATGATCAGCGCTTTATTTGGCCTGTCGCGTATGATGCAACAGGCCACGCCGCCAACGCGCTTGGAAACGGCGAGAGCGTTGACATGTACAAAATCAGCAAGCAGGAAGTCTTGCAAACCAACTTTTACGGCACCGCAGTCTACCAGCAGCGCTATACCACGTTCAAAGACCAGTTTGATGTTGCTATGTCTAGCGCCGACGAGTTTATGCGCTATAATGCGATGAACATGACGGAGCGCAACAACGATAAAGAATCTTATCGGGAAGCAGTTGCCCGCGGTATTCAGGCGAACTTTATCGCCGCGATTCTGGACGAAAAGCAGGCTTCGCGTGTTGTACATCTGTTGACCGAGTATAACACGGAAAGCGGCCTAGAGCTTACCGCGCAGAGCGTATACCAGCCCGACAATTTTGCCCCGTTTATGCGCTGGGCTGCTGCGAGAATCAACATTTTGGCCCGGCTGATGAGCGAACGCACCCAGATGTACCAGACCGTTGTTAATGCAAAACCCGTCTTGCGTTTTACCCGCGCCGAAAATCTTCGAGTTGCGCTGTATAGCAAGGCTTATGAACAGATGCGAACTATGGTTATGTCTCCCACTTACCATGACAATTATTTGTCTCTTGGCAACTTTGAAAGCATCAATTTTTGGCAGAGCATCGAAACCCCGGACAGCATCGCAATCACGCCGGTATATACCAGCACCACCGGCGCAGTTAAAAAAGCTTCCGCAGAGGTGAAGCAGGCCGCTATCTTTGGCGTTATGCATGACCGTGATGCACTGGGATATTGCTACACCAACACATGGAGCGCAACCACGCCGCTGAACATTGACGGCGGCTACTGGAATACCGCAGAGCATGCAACTATCAAGACGTTGCAGGACAACACCGAAAAGGCTATTGTCCTGCTGCTTGACTAACTCTTAATAATAGCCCCGTGTCAGTCATGGCACGGGGTATTTTTGAAAGAGGTGAGATTTTGAATATCACGCTATATCAATTTGCCAAAAAGCTGAACAGCACCGCCCGCCCATCCGGCACTTCAAAAGGTGTGCAAGGGCAGTTGCGGGAATCTTGCAGCATGTTAGCGCCGGAAATTGGTTTTGTTGCATTTGGGCAGTCTGAAAGCCCCCATGCATGGAACTATGCATATATCCCAGATTTTGGCAGATTTTATTTCATTGACAACTGGACATGGGCGGGCGGCATGTGGTACGCAAGTATGACTGTAGACCCTTTGGCAAGTTGGCGCAATGAGATTGCCGATAGTACAGAGTATATTGTAAGAGCTGCAAGCGCTGTCAATCCTAATATTATTGATACCACATACCCCACATTAAGCTATGCAAGATTAGCAAGGCAGGATTTGCCTGCAATTTATACAGATAACGTGCAGGGCGGTACTTTTATTTTTGGCGTGCAGGCATCCGGCTATAATGCTTTTGGCTCTACAACTACAATAGCATGTAAGGCAGACGGTTTTAAAAAGTTAATGACAAAATTACTATCCGATACCGACTATCTCAATATTGACCCTAACGAGATTAGCGGAAATCTTGCAAAAGCGCTGTTTAATCCTGTCCAGTATTTTAGTTTTGCATATTGGCTGCCTTTTGGGGCAAGTTTTTCTGATGCATCAGCCGTGGAGAGTGTGCCGGTTGGTTGGTGGAAATTAGATGTCGGAGATAGATTTTGGATACTTGACCAAAATAATGATAGCTTAAAATATCGTTTTAACGTTGCAATCCCCAAGCATCCCGCAGCAGATAGCAAACATTCTTATTTAAAAGCATCCCCGTACAGCACCTATAAAATGTATATGCCGGGTTTTGGTTTGATTGACATTGACAGCAGCAGATTGTATAATGCAAATAGATTGTACGGGAGTCTTGCAATTGACCTTTACACCGGAAACGCGGTTTTGGAACTGTCAGCGCGGGAAGATTATAAAGTCGCATTTCAAACCCTGACAGGCAATGTCGCGGTACAAATCCAAATCGGACAAATCACAAGCATGGTTAATACCGCAGGCGGAGTTGTGCAGGCAGTCGCTGGCGGTGTAGTTGCCGGTGCTCAGTCGTTTTTCCAGCAGGCGGCGGACATTACGCGCAAAGTACACGACTGGATTAACGGAGCCGAAACCTTAGGACTTGACCAAAACGCGGCGGCAATTTCCAACGGCATCCAGAGCGGAGCACAGCAGGCGACCGCAGAAAGTGTTTCAAAAGGCGGTCAGGGCAGTGTTGTTGAATATGGCTACACCCCCTATCTGTTAGGCAAGTTTTGGGATTTGGTGGGAGAAGCCCCGGAACACCGCGGTTATCCCGTATGTGAGACCCGCAAAATTGGCAGCTTGTCCGGCTTTATCATGTGTTCCGACAGCGATTTTTCCGCCCCTGCAACGTCTCTGGAAATTAGCGCAATTCGGGAACATCTTAATAATGGCTTTTATTTTGAATAAGAGGAGTTGAATATAAATGGCAAGCTATCCGCAATGTATCACGGATGAGAGCACAATCACAGTGACCGCAGCATATCCGTATTATTCGGACGGGTCGCACCATGGCGGCATTGATACCAAGCACCCCAATGATTTTCTTGCATTTGCACCGCAGGCCGGTACAATTGTAACGGCGCATACTTGGCAAGGCGGGACAACCGGTAACGACAGTTGGGGCAACTATATCGTAGTAGATATGGGCAACAACCGTTATTGGCTTGCTGCGCATTTTAAGGCGCAGACGCATACAGTCGGAGAGGTGCTTAAAGCTGGTGACTTAATCGGTACACAGGGCCGGACCGGCAATGTAACTGGTGTGCATACCCATTGGGAATATTGGGTGGGCGGTCGCTCTACTCGATACCGTCAAGACCCTTCCCAGATTTTGGGCATCCCTAACGCGGTTGGGAAATATGATGTGACTTGGAGCGCAGACAATCCGCCCGGCCCCGGCCCGGAGCCGCCCACGCCGGGTAAAAAAGCAATCCCGGTATGGCTATTGCTCAAAATGGCAAGGAGGTGTAAATAATGCAAGCCGCGCCTTATATGTATGATTATATCAATGCAGAGGTAAGCCAGCACAGCCCCAGTACAGTACACACTAAAAACACAGAGCTGCAACGCTTTTTTGCCCGCTACCTGCTGCAAAAGGCAATGTCTGTATTTAAGTGGGACTTGCCCGAAACGTGGGACAGGGACTACTTTTTGTATGTGCTGTACGGCATCGGCTATATTGCGGTACTCAATACCGACAAGTACGGAGTTATCCCGCAGCAATGCGGGCTTGACGGCTACAACATCTTTTACCAGCCAAAACGCGCACTTATCACAAATCCCTTGCTTAAGGGCTTGCGCAGTTTGGATATTGGCACGCAGTGCACGCTTATCAAGCTGCAACCCGATTATGGCAGCGTAATGGATTTGGTGGGATTTTATGCCGATATGATGGCCTTAACAGCCGAAACAGCCGGAGTAAACCTTGTAAACAGCCGGTTGTCCTATGTGTTTTTCGGTAAAAATAAAAATACCGCTGAAAGTCAAAAGAAGCTGTTTGACCGTGTGGCAAGCGGCGAACCTGCAACATTTGTTGATACTGCGCTTTATGATGTCCAGAGCGGCAACCCCTCTTGGATACCGTTCCAACAGAATGTTGGTCAAAACTATATTGCCGGTGATGCATTGGCAGACCTTCGCAAATGGGAAATGATGTTTGATACTGATGTCGGCATCCCAAACGCAAACACCGACAAAAAAGAACGTCTTATCAGCGATGAAGTAAACGCAAACAACGTGGAAGTAACCAGCAAAGCAGACTTGTGGCTTGACCAACTGCAAAAGAGTTTTGCGCAAACTAGCAAAATGTTTGGCATTAAACTCGGTGTTGAATGGCGGAACAAACCGCAGTTAAGCGCAGGAAGTGAGGGCGGCAAAGATGAGTAGAGCGACCTTATCACTGTTAGGGCTGTACCAGTATGACAACACAATTTTTGATGAGCTTGTGTTGCCGGATGGCATGGATAAACAGCTATACATTAACAACCTGCTGATGGAGACCGCAGAACTTGAGGTGCTATTTTCAAACCCCGTGACTATGCGATCTGTCATTGGCATTTGGTCAAGCGCACATCTGGACAGTTGGTCAAAAATGTGGAATACAACCAAACTAGAATACAACCCCATTGAAAACTATGACCGGCAAGAGGACTGGACAGACAACAACAAAACTAACAGCAAGGTACAAAGCACTGATAAGGGTATTGGCAAAAATCACAGTACCGATATTAGCAAGGCAGCAGGATTTGACAGCGGAAACCTTGTTACTAGTGGACAAAATGACAACGACAGCACTAACGAGAGTACACAGACGGGTAATAGTGAGGGGAACAGCAACGAAGAGTTAAAACACACAGGGCGCGTACATGGCAATATCGGCGTGACCACATCCCAGCAGATGATTGAAGAAGAACGCAGGGTTGCCGATTGGAACATGTACGACTATCTGATTGATAAGTTCAAACAGCAATTTTTGCTGCTTGTATATTAAGGGGGTTTTTGCATGTTTAACACAAGATGGCCTTATACCGATTTTCACAATCTCAATCTGGACTGGATTTTGGAGACTCTAAAAAAGCAGAATGCAGCTATTGCGGATTTTATTTCGCTCAATAGCATTACTTACGCAAATCCGCTGCAATGGGATATTACCCGGCAGTATCCCAAAAATCAGGTTGTGCTTGATACCAACGGGGACGGCTATTTGAGCGTGCAGCCGGTGCCTGTAGGCGTTGAGATTGAAAACGAAAACTACTGGACAAAGATTGGTAATTTTTCCGAATTGTGGGCAAGTGTTAAACTTGCTATAACGCCCGTTGATGAAAAATTGAAAACTACTGCAAGCGCTAACCGTAACATTAACGACCTTGTTTGGCTTGATAATGATTTATATGTAATTCTCAAGCCTATGGATGCCGGTACACGTTACATTGAAGGTAACAACTGCGCTAAAACTAGCATTGCCGAACGTTTACACTATATTCTTTCGTTGAAAGTTGCCAAATACAATGCAGATGATACTTCAATTTCTTTCGGTTTTTTCAATCCTAATAATGGCACCGTGGTTACTGGGGGTGATATTCACATTTATGATGCACCCGTGGAAACTATTAAAATTGTTGGCAAATAAGGATAGGTGATATTATGCCAAGTAATTATGTATCTAAGATTACCCTTAATGACCAAGAAGTGATTGTAAAAGATAGTGAAGCGCGTACAGCTGCTACCACGGCAAGCGCTAATGCTACTAATGCTCTTAACAAAGTCACTGAATTGGAAAAGCTCTCACGTGTGGAAGTTGCATATACCGCGGATACTGAAACAATTAGTATTACTGCTGGAAACCATAATGTTAATTAAAGGAGAAAAAACATGGCTGAAACTACTAATTTTGTAACGCAAATCAATATTGATGGCACTATCTGCGAAATTAAAGACTCTGTAGCACGTACTGATGCAGCTAGTGCTAAGTCTACAGCTAACACTGCTAAGTCTACTGCTGATGCTGCTAAGTCTACTGCTGATACTGCATCCACTAATGCAACTAATGCTGTTAATAAAGCTAATAGTGCTACCACTACTGCCAACACTGCTAAGACTACTGCTGATGCTGCTGCAAAAAATGCAAGTGATGCTAAAAATACTGCTAATACTGCATCTACTAATGCAACTAATGCACTTAATAAAGCCACGAAACTTGAAAAACTTCCGCGTGTTACTGTAACTTATAGTGCTGCGGATACCACTATTAAAGTTGTTACCACTAATACACACGCGACAGCGTGATATACAGAAAGGGTGGATTAAAATGGCGAATCCTATTGTTGATAAATTTAAAATTGATAATACAATTTATGATGTGCAAGACACCAAAGCACGTGATGATGTAGCTAAGAAGATTGACAAGAGCACCACAGGAGACCTTGCACAGACGGTCGGCGGGGACTATAACCAGACTGTTGGCGGAACCATGATATTAAATTCCGCCGGCTCTTTCGGAATCCGTCAAAACAATACGCCGGTACTAACAGCAACAAACTTTGCGCTTACAATCGGCACGAGCGCAAAAAACATCCCTCTGGATATATACGCGAACCCTAACTTTAAGACTCTGCGGGTATCTAATATTGACGACAATTACGCCAATGTAGATATTAACGTAAATAATAGCACAACGCATTTCTTGGTAAGCCGTACCGGCAAAATTCCCGGCAGTATCAAGCCCTCTCCGCGTAGCATCGAAGAATTTCAGGAACTGAAAAAAGATGGCACCGATGATATTACCGCAACCCTGAACACATACACCAAACAATTCCCGCTATTTATTCCGGTCGGTATCTACAAGATTAGCGCACCGGTGCAGCTCAAGCATAGCTTGTATGGTGCAAGCGCGTCTCGCGACCCTGCACGCGGCAGCAGTGACACGATTCTGCAGTATACCGGCAATCCGACAGCGTTTGGCAGCCTTGGCGTTTTGACTGTATCCGGCAATGATGTAGACGGCAATGTTGTCATTGCAAATTTGGATATTATTTGCAATGGCATGATTGGCGGCATCGTGTTTACGACAAATGTATACACCGATAATTATATTTACAATGTAAGTATTAGCGGTGTAAAATCCTATGGCGTGTATTTGCAACCTACTGCCAGCACGTTAAACCGATACTGCTATATGGATAACATTTCGGTATGGGGATTCAGTGACGTTCACCCAACAGAGCGTGTGACCGGTAACACGGCTTTCTACTGGGGCGACCGCGCTCCCGATTGCATTTGCAACAACCTGCTTGCAATGGTGTGCCAGACCGGATTTGACTGTCGGACTAACGTGATTGGCTGCAACTGGATTACTTACAACGGTATCCCGTCCGGCGGCACCGGCGGAGCTGATGCAAATGCGTGGTGGGAAAACACCATCGGCCTAAAAGTCACTAACAACGATGTACACATTACTAACCTGTATCTTGATACTTGCCGCCATGGCATTGTATTTGATGGGCCGGGCAAGGCTGCCGCATACATTAACAACCTGATTTACACGGTTAATGACAGCACGGCAACCACCGGAGAGGGCAACGCAGCAATTGCGCTTATTGGCACAAGCCCTAGTCCGCAGTTGACGGTTGACGGCGGTGTAATTAACCGCAGCGCAAAAGTATCTACCACTGTGCAATCGATTGGCCAGTATCCCGTTACTGCCATGGTGTGCAAGATTAACAACGCGTACATCTACACTAAGCGCGAGTATATTTTTAGCGGTAACAACCAGTATATTTGCAAGGCGGGAGAGCATCGGTGTATTGACTTTGCAATCACAGACCAGACCCAGTACACCGTTGCGGGGCAGTCGGAGACCGGAGACCCTTACCAGTATAAGGCATTTGCGTATATCCCGGTGCCGTCCGAAAATAACACTACTCAAGGCAGAATCCGCCTGTGCGATAAGGACAACATGGATTATACAATCTTTGTGACCAAAAACCAGACGAGTAATGCACTTGACATTAGCGCATTTGACAATCGCGCACTTAATCAGTCGATTTTTAATGCATCCGCAGGTACAAGCAAGACAGTTACTTGGGATATTATCGATAACGCAGACAAGTTATACTATGCCGTGGATGCTAACACAATTATCCTGTACTGCAAGCGACACGCTTCTACTACTTACACTGTGCATCTTTCCGGTTTTCAGCCCGGAAACTCTCCTGTGATGCTTGACCGCATCCGCAATATGGACGGCACGCCAATGGACTTCCCGCGGTGGGACAATCACAACGGCATGACTGCAATCAAGGTTTTGCGGCCTAACATCTCTTAACAGCAACAGCCCCTGCCAATACGGCAGGGGCTGTTTTTTATGATTTTCGGCTTGAGATTTTTGCGCCCTCTCGGAAATACTTATCTAGTAATACTTCGCAAATTGGCGACTCAAATAAAACAATGTCGGTATAATAGTACGCAAGGCGAAACCATGCAAAGTGGGCGTTAAACATCTGTATGCCGCGTTCTGTGCTTTCATATACAGGGCAATTTCCAGATTTGTGGGTTGTGACATAATATTTTTCTTTCGATTTATGCTTATATATTTCGAGTTCGCCCATAACACATATGGGTTTATACTCAATAATGTTTTGGGGCTTTATCTGGCTGTATTCCTGCCTAAAATCGTTATTGAGCGCCATAGCACTGTATAACTTATCTTTAGTAAGCCGGTACAATGCGGTATTGGCTTTTTGCACCGAGATTGGAGAGTGTTGCAGCATCACAAGAGTAATACCGCGCTCCGTGTCTTGCCACATTTCCGTTTTAGTATCAATCATTTTTTGAGCACGCGAAACAAGCCCCATATCCAAAAACAGCGGGTTTGCAATATCGTTTGCGTTGGCGAGACACAGCATTTTAAGGGGCGGTTCGCCTTTTAACTCTCTGTTACGGTTAATTGTTTCATATGCGTTATAAAATGCAGCAGCTTCATTTTTTAGCGGACGTTCGTGTTTTTCGGGTATAAATTCATCATATATACAAATTTTACAATCCTCTGCGCTAAAACCGCGCATGTTGGAGATTGTAGATAATGCGCAGGTGTAACCATACGGCAGGCCGCCGGTGTATTTGCCATCGTCATCGACATCATAAAATGCGCTACTACCCTTGGATATCGGAAAAGGTTTGATGTTCAAACCCATATCTTCACAGACCGGCTTGATGGGGCTGAACTCTGGTTTATTAACTAAGTCAATGGCGGTTTGCGTTCGGCGCATGAGCATAAATGTTATACGATGCTCAAGTACATATTTTAATGCGCCATATGTTTTACCGGTGCCGCGTCCGCCTACAATCATAATATAAGGCGTTTTTAAGCCCATAATATAATCCATGTTCAAATATCCCGATTCTAAGTATAGCTTGTTCTTTTTCATCTTTTACTCACTTTCGTATATTTCAAAAGGGCGGCGGTTTTCAAGCCGCCGCCCTTTTGTTGGGGAGGAATTATGTCAAGAATGGAAATGGTTAGTTCATCTTGCAGCCGATATAATGTCTGCCGTTTTTGCTTTCGCCACCGATGACTTCAATGTCAATAGTGGCAAGGTCTGCGCCGTACTGGTTGGCAACATCAACGATAGCATCAAAGTCGCGTTTGAACGTGCTGGAAATGGTGCTGAACGTGTCGCCTTCGCTGGTAAGCACTGCAAGCACTTCCTGCTCATCGCCCTTGGCGTTGACATCTTCATACAGGGCATACGCTTCAATATTGAAAGTCGCGCCTTCAAGCGTTTTCATCGGGCGGGAATCGGGGTTGCGGGTCAGGCTATAAGCCTGCTTCATGGTCAGGTTTTCGGGGAAGCTCTTAATGATTTTCATAATTGTTTACTCCTTTTCGTGTGTTTGTGTTTTGTAGCTTCCTGCTACAATTAAATGATACTGCTTATTTTACCAAATGTCAATATCCATTTTCAAAATATTCTTCAAGCCTGCCAATGCCTTTTCGGGTATAGTCACAACGCAAAAGCAAGTCCATGTATTCCGAAGTAATTCCAAGCTTGTATGTGCTTTCTCGGATAACGACATTTGATGTAATTGGCAATGTATGACCGTCTATTGTAATGCTGTCTATCTCTGGACTATCGTTATATACGGATTCTGTACCGCCAGCATCCCGGAAAATAAAACCGGGCTTAAATGCATCAATACCGCCATTGCGTTCCAACTCTTTTGCGCCCTCTTTTTTGTTTACACCGGCGATTGTGCAGCACAATGGGCTTTCTGGCATTTCGCGGTAACAATATTTTTTCGCGCCCAGTGTTGCAAATTCGCACATATCATGTTCAGGTTCAAATACGCCCATATAATGCATTTTGCCGGATGGGTCAGCAGCATAAGCGCCTGATGCTTTACTATCTTTGATTCTGGCTTTATTGTACTTCGTCCAGTCAATGTCGCCTAGATACTTGACAGAATCAGTATCACAATAAACAAAGCCATCCCCTGCAAGCTCTATGCCCTCTTCAAGACGATATCGCGCATTGGCAGTAACCCAAACACCCCACTGATAGCACAGAAAGGCGTTGCGCAGATTCTGCGACAATATTTTTTCAAGCGGCGTTTTTTCATCAATTTCAAATTCCTCTTCAGGTGTGTATAATATGGAGCGTTTGCCGGGGTCTTGTGCCATCATGCCATATATACTATTGAGCTTGTTTTTACTTTTCATGTAATACAACTCTTGACCGGGTACATTCTTCAAACTGGTTTTTGCGCGGTAATAATCTATTGCACATTCGATTAGTTCGCGGGGCAATTTGGCGTAAGTCGATTGCCAACAATCAAACGCTCTAAAACCGCTAAACTTGTACTCTTTAAGGATTATGGCAAGGTCAACATCTGTCACGGTTGTTTCGAGATATTTCGCGCTTAATATTCGCCCGTTGTCGCGGTCTGGGTCAATAACATTCCGGCTCTTATCAATCGTAAGATACGGGCAACCCCAGCAAGGGTTGATTAACTCAACGTCTGTTAATGCGATACGCATTATTAGCGCTTTGCGGTGCTGGTTTAGTTTCCGCTTGAGACCATCAAGTGTTATTTCGCCAATAGGTTCAAATGCCCGCATTGGGTACAGACAATTACATAGCACATCCGGGTAACTGCTGCTGCGGTCTGCGCTCTGGATTTTACCGCGCAGCACTTGACCGGTATAATAGCGGTTGGCGTGAGTGTTGCCGCCGCGAAACGCTTCGCGCAACATTGTGTATAATTCTGCATCGGGCTGGATTGCACCGAGACGTTCCATTCCCGCGCGCTTCATCGCGGCGCGTGCATCGCGGCGCACATAGCCAGTTGAGGTCAAAGGGATTGTGTAGAGGTTGTCATTGTCGTGGTGCATCTCAATGGTGAGGGCTTCACACAGGCCTAGCACATCATTTACACAATATTCCAATTCATCATCAGACAAGACCGTCCATGGATAGCGGGGTTTATTGTAGTCAAATTTTACGCCAGATAGTTTGCCGTGGGCAACGCCCATTTTGTGGGTATATGCATCTAGAGACATATTAGAGTGTAGGTAACTACACCTAAACTCAAAAAAATTATTGTACATTGTGCATTTTAGCACTTTCCGGCAGTCAACGGCAAAAATCTCATCATTTGTAAAATGATAGATACCCCGCAAAAATTGAAACTCATATGACAGATTATGAACATATACACATAGCTGCAAATGATAATCTTCTTGAGATTGTTCTCGCATGCAGGCTTCGAGACTGGCACAAAATGCTTCAAATTCTTCCCATGTTCTGCCAACGACAGTAAGATTTATAGGTTCTGCAAAATGCCATTGCCAAATATACATCACAGCTTGTTCTATCGACTTAATTCGGGTTGTTTCAATGTCAAACGCTGTCACAATATCAAGAAATTTTGTCTTTTTGGTTTTCGTTATTTTCCTGTCCAGCACTGGCAGCGCGGAGAATTTCTCAAGAGGAAAATCAACCACCGAACAAACGGCTTGCCCATTCTTCAAGGTCTTTACTTTCAATTTTCACCTTGCCCCCTTTTATACGAGAATATTTAGCGGGATAGTCACGGGCAGATTGTTCTTGCTTTTTGATAAAATCTGTAAACCACTTTTGCAGTTTTGATGCTGAGATTTTTCCTTTAGAAACGCTATTATAAAGCATTGCAATAATTTCTGAGTCTACAATTGTATTTTGCGCAATTGTTCTCATGTCTTCCATAAACTCTACAAAAGATGTAAAATTCTGTTGTGTGATAAAATCATAACCGTTTGCATTAAGCTTGGTTACCATGTCTTTGCGTTCACGCTTAAAACGAGTGATTGATATATCTTGATTCAAAAAGCGCTTTGCTTCTGCAAGAGCATATACAAGCTGCTGCTTGTTCTTAATCTGCGCAACGGGTGGTAATTTACCATAGTGCTTGACTTCAGAGAGTTCAGCAAATTCAGATTTTTCAAGTCGCTCTTGACGTTTACGCACAATAGAGCGTAGTTTGCTGTATTCTTTGCGCAACTCTGCTTCGGTGTGCTTATTAAGATAATACGGGGTATACTCTAAATCTTGCCACGCGTATTGCGTGGGTTTACGCTTTGCCAAATTCCATGCTCCTTTCCTGCAATGCAAAGGTTAATTTTACGATTTGAGAATCTCGTGCAATAATATTCATATCTTCGATGGTTGCATCACGATATACACGGGGCATTGACCGGAATTCTCCAGTCCACATAGGCAATCCACCTTTTTCCGCACTGTATACACTAACCAAAATATCGGGGTTCAGGGTGTAACACATGCGGTAAAAATCCAAGGGTGTGATGTTGCGTTTTTTCATTTCAAATTCTCCCTTTCTGTGTCAGTGTGTAGTATAGCGATATGTACCCTTATAGTACAATTATAGTATAGCACAGAGCGCCCCCTCGGGTACATGGACTATATAACCATACTATGCACAATTGTGTCATTGTTATAACTAAGAATTGTTACTAGATACACCAGC
>UMCP01043029.1_pt1 | contig 14399 bp, 25 predicted proteins | sample 1964261 | NCBI WGS metagenome assembly UMCP01 (sample SAMEA4835971, study PRJEB28245) | human gut metagenome | biome: gut microbiome; material: fecal sample | place: Denmark | collected 2008
ATGATCCGTGGGGCGCGCCAGCCGGAGAGCCTGACTTCTGATGCGCGAATGGATTGAACCGCCGGACGTGGAAACCACATGTCCGATACATGGGTGCGCGCTGTATCCGGCGCGCCCCATCCCATGCCCCGAATGCGAAATCGAAGCCGAAGAACAGGAGGCCGACCAATGAGCGGCAAGTCACGCAAGCGCAGCCGCAGGACCGCGAAGGACAACGGCACGCGCATGGAAACCGCAGTCGAATCCTACTTGCAGTGGGCATTGGGGGACATGCGCATCCAACGACTGCGACTCCACGGAAGCAAGGACATCGGAGACATCGGCAACGTGTACTGGCACGGCCGGCCCGTGTGCATCGAAGTGAAATGGACGCAAACCATGGACGCGCCGCAGCATATGCGCGAGGCCGTCAAGGAAGCGGGAAACATGGACTCGCCCTACCCGTGGGTCGTCCAGAAGAAGGCGGGCGTGGGACTCACGTCCATGCACAAGCTCGGACAACAGCACGCCTACACCACCACCGAAGTGATGGACGCGATGCTCAGGCTCTCGCCATCGGCATTGCGCGCGCGAATCAAACCCGAACCATTGGGAAGGAAGAAAACCATGCGACTGATCACATTGCAGGAGTTCGCATTGATGCTCAACAGTGGATTGCCGCTCGGCCCGGACACGGAGGAATGATGGCTACCAACGTCACCCAGAAAGACAAGACGCTCAACGAAATCATGGCATGGTGCGATCAGCTTTCGATGGAAATAAAGTGCACTGAGGACGCCAGTACCGACCTCACGTATGGAAAACTTCGCGGCCTGTATCTGGTCTATGAGCATTGCCAGTCCATGCTCGGCTATTCCGGCTCCATGCCGTCCGAGGTGCCTAATCAAAGCGAGGATGCGAAATGAGCGTGCTTTACCACGGTGGTGCGCCAGACCTGAAACCCGGCGATTATATCGAACCGGGGCACAGTCGAGACAATTACGACGATTGCCCCATCTGCCGTGCCAGACGCGAAAAAGGCGCGGACGCCATCGAGGGTACCGGCCACCCGGAACAGGTGTACTGCACCAGATACCGTGACTACGCCGCATTCTACGCGTCAATGTACGGCAAAGGCGACGTATACCAAGTGCGTCCGGTAGGCGACCTCATCGAATCCGATGAGGATTTCGAAGGCTGCTACCGTTGCGACCGGCTGGTGGTCGTAAGGGCCGTCGAAAGACACGTCATCCTCACACCGAAACGCCGCCGGAAGGTCATCCGGCTCATGCAGCGCATGTCGGACGGCCCCTGCATCAACCTACTGCCGCGCAACGCCACACCGGAAATGGTCGAACGCTACGCTGCACGCGAATACGCCGACATGAGATACATCATGCGCGAAGCCGAAAGGAGCATCGAATGACCCGCACCGAGACCACCGCCATGCTGTCCAAGCTGGTCGAGAAGAGATTGAAGAATCAGACCGCTTTTTGGGCGAGCGAGGTCAATTTCGACCGGAACACGCCTGACGATAGGCGAGTGGATTACGTGGGCTTCAAACCGTGGAATATCAACGGCGAGCCGGTGCCCGCAAGCGTGGAGAAAGGCTGCTTCGGGTTCTACGAGGTCAAGTCATGCATGGCTGACTTCACGAGCGGTAACGGTCTGACCTTCTATGGCGACCAGAACTACCTGGTCTGCACGAAGGAGCTGTGCGACGAGATCGTATGGCAGAAGATGGTGCCGGAGCGCGTGAACGCGATCCTTACCCCCGATTCGACCGGCTCGAAACTGATTCTCGGCCACGTGCAGTCCAACCACGACCTGTCATACCGGAGGCGTCCGGCAAGCGAAATCCTCTGGGCAATGGTCAAGGCGTACGGAAAGAGGACTAATTGAGCATCATGCTTGACGAGGCCAACGCCTACGAGCGTGGCATGGATGATGATTTGACTTTTCAGACGGTTCGGGAGCTTGCCGGTACAGCGTACATGGCCGGACGTTCCGCTCCACCAACTGATGCCGAGGTGGAGGCCGTGGCGAAAAAACTGATCTGGTGGGACATGGCGCCAGCCTGGGAAGACGTCATTCCCAGTGAGGACTGCTTCTGGACTCTGGCCGAGCCGGAGATGCGAGCCAACTACATCAGGGACGCTCGGGAAATGCTCGAAATCGCACGGAAGGCGGTGACGGAATGAGCAAGACGATCCGATACGTGGAATGCGCCCACTGCGGAGAGGTTGTCGGCACATATTACGTGACCTGCCCCTACTGCGGGTACAAGCTGGCCGCGCGCAAGCCGACGGGCATGGATCCGCTGTATGGCATGACCGACAGCGAATTCTACAAGCGATTCGGGAGCATGTGATGGAAGATGTTGGGATTCTTCCTTGGCCACCACCAAGCTTGGCGGAGCTTGAAGAAGCTTTGGATTCGATGGACTACAACGGAATCACAAGAGGAGATTAGGCGATGGCTAGACGCGGCTACGTGCAGCTCGTGAACGGCTTCTACGACAACGACAAGATACGTGACCTCGTGCGCATGGGCCGCGCCGATTCCGTTGGCGTGTATTGCATGGCCCTCTCGTTGTGCGGGGACAGGCTCACGGACGGTTTCGTACCACGTCGCGCCATGCTCTCCAACATCGGAGCGACACCGGAACAAGTGCAGGCGCTCGTTGATGAGGGAATGCTTGAAGAGGTGGAGGAAGGATGGCTGATCCACGACTACGCCGAGCATAACCGCACCAAAGAGCAGGTATTGCACGCCAGGAAGAAAAGCGCCGAGCGCGTGGCCAAGCATCGCAACGAATCGGATGTAACGGCGTTACATCGGAACTGTAACGCTGTTACATCGGGACAAACACCAGAACACCAGAACACCAGAACCCAAAAGAAAGAGAAAGAAGAATATTCTTCTTCTTTCTCCAAAGAAATCGGGGTAAGCGACTTCGAACTAGTGAGGGAGAAGGCGCACGCCAACGCCGACATCATCCGAAACTATCCGAAACTCGACCTATCGGACGCATGGAACGCATTCAATTCACGGCACTACGGCGAAACACGCACCATAAACGAGTGGACGCGCCTGTGGAAAGGCTGGTGCCAACGCCGCGCCAACATGAGCGGCATACCACCCTCGAAGCGACACATACACACGTGGAAATGCCGCCACGTGCTCGAAGCACTCGGACGCGACGAAGAAACCGCACAGGCAGACGAAAAGGCCTGCGAATTAGCCGACAAACTCAACAAGGAGAAATCATGAAACACGATAAACCGGAAACCATGTGCAGCTTGGAATGGTTGGAACACGAGCGCCGCAAGGCATGGCAGGAAGGCTACGCGGCCGGTTGGAAAGACCAGGAATGCGATTTTCCGCAATATACAAGCGAAAACCCGTACAAGGAGACGTTCGAGTGAGGCACGACCCGTTCAGCGTCCTGTTCGCGGTCACATTGACCGTCAGCCTGTGCGTCGCCCCGATCATCATATTCACGATCAGTTAAGGAGTCCAAAAATGAGTGACAACGTCAACCACCAGACAAGGAAGGAAACACTCGAAATGAGAAGGAAACGCAAACCACTCGCGCCCGCCGGCATCGGCCCTACCGCCATCACCATGCTCCTGCTCACGCCGGTATTCCTCCTCGCGCTCGCAGGATGCGGAAGCGCGTCCAAGACGTCGGCCCCGGCCCCCGCCATCGCCGCCACCGGCACCACATGCTCCAAAAGGTCCAGCGACAGCATCAAGGAATGCATCGTCACACTGTCCGACACGAGGCAAGTGGTCTGCGTCGTCTACGCGGGCTACCAGAGGGGCGGCCTGTCATGCGACTGGAGCCATGTGAGCGGCGCGGACAAGGAGCCGGCAAGATAAGCTACAACGTCGTCACCTGGCAAGGCGTCAGAACGTTCGAGGACATCGACGATGCTGGCGACTACGCGCAGGCCGTGTCCTTGAGGACTGGCGAGCCGGTCAAGGTGTTCAATGCCGAGACCGGACTGGCCGCATTCACAACCAGAACAAGGAAGGAAACGAAATGAAAGTGAAGAAAACCCTTATGGACATGATCGTCAAGTGGCATCAGGCCGGCTATGCACTCGACGAAATCGCGCCGCTCGTGCCGCAAGTGCCGAAAGCTGAAGTCGCCGCCATCATCCACCAGCACGACAAGGAGACCAGACTTTGACCGACTGCCAGCACTGCCACAAAACAACGAACGCAGCCAACCAACTATGCGCATCATGCCGTGAAACTTACTGGCAGCTGATCCACCAGCTCGGACACATCCAGCTTCCGACCCTGCGAAGCATCATGCTCCGTCAGGCGCACATCGGCCCCACAGGCCACACGCCAAACAAAGGCAACGCGCCACTGCCCATCGACGTCCACGCGCAGGACCTCATCGCAGACAGCGAGGCATGGCTCGCCGAACAGGCAGGCAAAATACGCGCCGCATACGCCGGATACGACTGGCGGAAAGCATGGTACGCCATCATCAGCAACAAACACACCATATTGACGATGAGCACCGCAGCCGACGACTACATCGCCCTGGAACACATCATCCGACGCAACGAACAAGCGTTGACGCCGGAAGAAGCCATGGTCATCATCGGCACCTGCCCAAAATGCGGCCACCAAGCCGCCAGCACGCCACAAGCCGAAACATGGACATGCCCAGACTGCAAATGGCAAGGCGGAGTCCAAGCCATCAAAGCCGAACGCGACAACAAACTCTGGCAACTCGAATACACCGGAAAACCAGTCGAAGTCGCACGCTACCTCGCCAAAATGGACATCCACTGCACCAGCAGCCAGATCCGCCAATGGCTCACCAGAGGCAAACTGCACGCCACGCCGACAAAACACAAAGGAGAGTACGTGTTCAACCTCGGAGAAATAACCGCCATGCTTGACTGTCACAATTAAAATGCTATACTGTCGTATGTTTGTAAAATGAAATGGTCCAGCCAGAAAATGGTTTGGACCATTTTTCATATCCAGCTTCGATAACTCAACGGCAGAGCAGGCGGAATAGCACAAAATACCAACGGTCGGACCCCAACCAACCATGGCGCCATACTGCACACACAACCATGATGACAACAACGCATTCCACCTCACGCCGGTCCGACTCCGGCACGAAGCACTTACAAGGCGGTGACCACATGCCAAGAGTCCGCAAGACCACACGCCAATTCGAAAAAGACAAAGCCACATTCTTCAGCCAGTGCAAGACGCGGCATGCAGTCTGCTGGCTCTGCGGAATGCCCATCGACTACGAGGCGACGAAAAACACCACTGATGATTCATTCAATCTCGATCACCTCTACCCAGTCAGCAAGCATCCCGAACTCCAATTCGACCCGGCAGGCTTCAAACCAAGCCACACCAGCTGCAACCGACTCAGAAGCAACCAAGACCCACCAACACCCATCGGCACACTAAGCCGACAATGGATAACAACAGCATGAGCAAGGAGGCAATGATGCCACAGCAGCCAGTCACACTAGAGCTCACCGCTACAATCAGCGACAAGACATTCCCAATCAGCTCATTCACCGTCAACATCCCAATCAACGTCACCCACAACGAAGTCAACACCTTCAAGGTCGGCGACACATACACCACACTCATCACCCCAAAGCCACCAAGCACAGACGAACTCATCACACGATTCACAAACGCAATCAAAGCATTCACAACAGCATTCGAAACCAACCACGACGGGGAAGGGGCGGTGAAATCCTAAAAACCGACGAAGACCGACCTACTGCCCGCGTGGTTGCTCTTCCTCTCCCCGATAATGTTTTTTGTTGATGGGTCGCGCGCGAAGGAGGCTTTATGACGGTCAAGAAGGGTGTTTCCGAGCGTCGTTTTCCGCATGAGTCCGTGGCTGATGCGTTGGAGAGGTCTTTGCGTAATGCGAAGTCGTTGCGTGCGGAGAATGCGGCTGTCGTGGCCACTGCGCGTATCCTTGCCAAACGGATTGATTCGATTTGCGAGACTGGTTTCATTGATGAGAACGGGAAATTGGACAATGTGTCGGTTCCGACGTTTTTGAAATACTGCCAGTCGCTTGGTTTGACGCTGGTGGAGCCCGCCAAGGTTGGGCGTCCCGCGAAGGCGAAGCCTGAGCCGAAGGCCGAGGAGTCGAAGAGCGGCAAGGTTATCGCGATGGACGAGTTTATGAAGCGTTTCGGCTAGAAGGTGGTGTCTGATGGCGGCTGAGAATCTTACGGTTTTCGGTGCCGTTGATGATGAGAGGCATGGTGTGACATTGCCTCGTATCTTCACGCCGCCGCTCAGGCCGTTGACGAGGGAGACGAGCAATGGTTTCGCGGTGATCGCGTTCGCGGAGATCATGCTGCATGTCCACCTTTACCCGTGGCAACAATGGCTTTTAGTGCATGCGCTTGAACTGCTTGAGGACGGTAGTTATCGCTTCCGCAAGGTCATCGTGCTTGTCGCCCGCCAGAATGGCAAGACAACGCTTATGGGCGTGCTTGCCGCGTGGTGGCTGTTCGTGGACTCCAACAAGCATCCGGACAGAGTGCCGCCCGTCAAATTCCTGGTGGTCGGTGCCGCGCAGACGTTGGACAATGCCAAGGGTCCTTACAATCAGGTCAAGGAGTGGTGCAATCCTCAGCCTTCTACCGATGAGGAAGCGGATCTGGTGATTCCGGATCTCGCCGCGATGACGCAGAAATTCGTCAATACGAACGGCGAGGAGGCGATCATCACCCGCTCGAAGGCGCGATACATAGTCCGTGCCGACAAGAACATTCGAGCAAAATCGGCCGCCCGTGTCGTGTTCGATGAGCTGCGTGAGCAGCATACGGATGATGGCTGGAATGCCGTCAGTCAGACCACGAAGGCCGTCTGGTCGAGTCAATTATGGGGCATCAGCAATGCGGGCGATTATCGCAGCGTCGCGCTTCGCAAGCAGGTGGACAAAGGCCGCAAGCTTGTAGACGAGTGGACGCGCCTGAGCGCCGACGGCGGCAATCCGTCCGACGTGTTCCTGTCCGGCGAGCAGGACGGATCGTTCGGCTATTTCGAGTGGAGCGCTCCGGACAAGTGTCCGGTGGATGATGCCGACGCTATCCGGCAGGCGAATCCGTCGCTCGGCTATGGGCCGATGACCGTCATGAGCGTCAGATCCGATATTGACGGCATGACCGAGGCCGCATTCCGCACCGAGGTCCTGTGCCAGTGGGTCACGGCTGACATCATTCCTTTCATCAATCCGAAAATGTGGGCCACTGGCATCGACTCGCGTTCCACGATACCGGACGATAGTCGTGTCGTGCTGTCCGTGGACACGTCGGCTGACCGTAAGACCACGTATGTGGCCGCTGCCGGAATGCGTGCGGACGGGTTGCCGCACGTGGAGCTGATCGCACGCCGTGACGGCATGCTGTGGGTTCCGCATTATCTCGACTTGCTGCAGGAGCGTTGGCCGCATGTCACGGAGATTGCCGTGCAGGGCAAGGGCTGTCCGGCAGTGGATTTCATCGACCCGCTCACCGAAAAAGGGTGGACGGTGCATCTCATCGAAGGCTTCCGTCTGGGCGCGTGCTGCGGTCGTTTCCACGACCGTGTTCGTGAGGGCAAGCTGCGGCATCTTCCGCAGCCCGCCATCGAACAGCAGGTGAGTGTGGCCGTGTCCCGCAGGCTCGGCGAGGTCGAGGTGTGGGACAGGACGAAATCAGCATTGCAGATTTCCGGCTTGGTTGCCGAATCGCAGGCATTGTATGCGTTGGAGACCATGCAGGCTGAAGTGCCTAAACCGAAATACGAGCCCTCGCAAGGCGTGAGGGTCAGATTCTAGATTCTTCACAAAGAGGGGAGTATTGATGGGATTCCTTGACCGGCTCCTCCACAATAACGCCGCAGTCATCGGCATGAAGATGGCTGAAGTCGACGAGCATCCGACGCCGGCGACCAGCATTCCACTCGCGAACGGCGACAGTTGGCCGTCAGACATGGATTTCTACGGGTACGCGTCCGGCGCGTATTGCCGCGAGTATGCGGTGCGCGTCGTGATCGACTTCATCACCCGCAATATAGCCTCGCTGCCATTCAAGGTATATCGAAAGAACGCCGATGGTGACGCCGAGGAGGTCACCAGTGGCGCATTGGCCGACCTGATGAAGCGGCCTTCTCCTCTTCCTGGAATGACCCGCTACCGGTTCATCAGCATGTTGCTTCGTGACATGCTGCTTGATGACCGGTGGCTCATGCTCCTGGGCGTCAACGGAGGACGTTTCACTCTTCGTCGCATACCGTCAGACTGCTATCAGCTTTCCGGCAACGCTTTCGGCGAGATTACCGGAGTGAATCTGCTGACGATGGACAGTCAGCAGGCCATGCATTTCGATTTGCCGGATCCGCGCGTGCACTTGGACGTGGGCTTCATCTCCGGCCTCCAGTATGGCGACAGTGTGACCAACGTGCTTCGTCCGCTCTTGGCGGAGGCCAAGGCGATGGCCAATTACCGGCGTGGCATCGCCAAGAACGGCATGCAGGCCGGTGGCTACATCTTCCGTCCGAAGGAGATGCCGTGGCTATCACAGGATGATTACGACGACTTCACCAACGGCCTGCGCAACTTCATACAGAACGGCGGCCGCGAGGGCGGCTGGCCAGTCCTCAAGGACGGCATGGAGATGCGCCCGTTGGACAATGTCTTCAAACCGGTTGACGTCAACGATTTGGAGGCGCGCGACCGAATCAACATCGCCGTATGCAACGCCTTCCAAATCTCGCCTGAAAACATCGGATTCCGAACCGGCACGAATTCCAACATCAGCGCCTACAAGGAGAAGCTCTGGAACGTGGAGCTCATGCCATACATCGTCGCTCTTGAGGAAGCCTTGAATCTCAGCCTTCCAGAGGCTGTGGGCGAACCGGATTGCTATATCAGGGCGAATGTGGACGCGAAACTGCGCGGCACGACAAGTGAGCAGTATCAGGCGCTCAGCACGGCAACCGGACGGCCTTTCATGACCACGAATCAGGCACGTCAGATTCTTGACATGCCTCGCGTTCCGGGCGGCGACCAGCTCATCACGCCGTTGAACGTCAGCGAGGGTGGCCAGCCCAGCCCGCAGGACGGCGGCAGGACGCAGAACGCGCAGGAGAACAATCCGGTCAACGGCGAGGACGCGAAGGCCATGCTCGCCGAATTCAAACGGCTTTACCGGTATGACGCGCAATTCCATTCCGAGTGGGACGCGCTTACCAAGGAGGAAACATCATGAGGCTTGATTTCAAGGGCTTCGAGCTGAAATCCCTTGATGACAGTCAAGGCGAGGGCGTGTTCAGCGGATACGCCTCGACGTGGGACAAGGACCTGTACGATGACGTGATCGTCAAGGGCGCTTTCGCCGACACTTTGCAGAACGATTTCCAAGGTTCCGGCGCGGGCATCCCGATCCACTGGCAGCACAAGGACGACAAGCCGACCGACATCATCGGCGAGACGCTGAGCGCGGTGGAGGACGAGCATGGCCTGCTCGTCACCGCACGTCTCGACCTTGACCTGCCGGAAGGAAAGCGCGCATACGACCTGCTGAAACGCGGGCTCATCCACCAGATGAGCATCGGCTTCATCGCCGAGGAGACCGCGTTCGTGCAGGACGGCAAGAGCTCGTGGGACGGATACCGTGAGATTCGCCAGTTGAAACTGTTCGAGATTTCCCTTGTGCAGGTGGCCGCGAATCAGGGCGCGGAAGTGCTTGAGGTCAAGAGCGGACGAGCGATCAGCGCTTCGAACGAAAGCAAGCTTCGCGCGGTGCTCGACAGTCTGCATGAGGTCTTGGACGGCATCGATTCCGCCGACAAGAAACCGGACGATGACACGGATGATTCAGATTCCACGGACAAGCCCGACGATTCTGATAATACAGGCGATCCGTCCGACGATTCCACCGATGACGCGGATGATTCGAAGAGAAAAAACCAGAAAAGCTTTGACCCGCAGTGGGCTGAGGAATACAAGACCATCAGCGACTTCTTCTCGCTGGAACATTAACCGAAAGGAGTGCCATGAATCTCATGGACAATCTCGCCGCCGAGAAGAAGGCGGCACAGGCCATCCTCGCCAAGGGAATGGATAACATCACCGAAAAGGAGCAGGAGGAACTCAGGCAGCATTACGCCGAGGCGAAGAAGCTGCAGGAGCGCATCGACCTGTTCAAGGAGGCCGGCGAAGGACTCGACAAGCTCGCCGGCACGTCCAAGACCGAGCACAAGACCGCCGAGGCGAAGACCCTCGGCGACTTCTACGTCAAGTCCCTGCAGGAAAAGGGTTTGAGCGTGCTCGCCACCAAGGGAGGCATGTTCACTACTCCCGAATACAAGGCCAACACCGACACCCATGCATCCGGCGGGTCGGGCTACGCTCCGTTCCTTACCGAAACCGACCGGAACGGGGTCTGGCCGTATGAACGTCCGCTCGTCATCGCCGACCTTTTCGCGTCCGGCACCATGAGCGGCACCACCATCAAATACCCGGTCTACGGCTCCCTCGAAGGCAACGCGACCACCGTTGCCGAGGGCGGTCAGAAGCCGCAGATCCACATGCCCGAACCCACTTGGACCTCCGACACCCTGCACGAGATCGCCGCATGGTGGAAGATCACCGACGACATGGCCGAAGACCTGCCTTTCGTCGTATCCGAAATCAACCAGCACGCCCAATACAATCTGAAGCTGCAGGAGGAGATCCAGCTCCTGTCCGGCAATGGCACTGACCCGAACCTCAATGGCATCCTGAACCGTGAAATCCAGTCCAAGGGTCAGGCCGCGGACTCCGATCCGGACCGTATCTTCGCGGCCACCACGGATATCGCCACTGCGACCGGCTTCTCCGCCGATGCGGTGGTCATCAACCCGGCGGACTATCAGGCCATCCGCCTGTCCAAGGATACGAACGGCCAGTATTTCGGCGGTGGTTTCTTCGCCGGACAGTACGGCAATGGCGGCATCATGCAGAACCCGCCGCTGTGGGGACTGCGCACCGTGGTCACCGAGGCAATGACCAAGGGTACCGTGCTCGTCGGCGCGTTCAAGGCCGGCGGCACCATCTACCGTAAGGGCGGTCTGACCGTCGAATCCACCAACAGCCATGAGAGCGACTTCACGAACGACAAGATCACGTTCCGTGTCAAGGAGCGTCTCGCCCTGCAGGTGAAGTATCCGAAGGCTTTCGTCAAGGTGACGCTCGGCAAGGCCGCAGCCAAGGCCGCAGCCAAGGCCGAGTGAGTCTGGGGGTCGGCATGATTGACGTGAATGTGGTTCCCGACATGATTGCCGACCCTTCGGCTTTCGAGGATGACGCCGCCTTCCGGCTCAGGGCCGCGCAGTCGGCCATCCGCCGCGAATGCGGTTGGCATGTCATGCCGAACACTGCCTTGACGGGAACGCTGAACACTCGCGGCGGCACGGTGATTCGACTGCCGGCCCGTCATGTGACGAGCATCGAATCATTGACCGACCGTCAGGGCAATCCACTGTCTTACGCCTATGACCCGGAGACGGGTCTTGTGGAGTCGCTCTCCGGTGGCTTCCCGGTCGGCGTCGCGGCTATCCATTATTCGATCCATGCCGGCTATGATGACGCGCCGGACGTGCAGCAGGTGCTCATCAGTGCCGCGAAGCGAGCGGGCATGAGTCCGGTCGGACTGGTCAAATCCCAGTCCACGAACGGTTCCAGCGCGTCGTATGACGTGGTGTCACTCATGCAGGAGGAGAAGGACAAGCTCAAACCATACCGGCTTGGAGGATTGCCATGAGCCTGCTTGACGACATGAATGCCGGTGGTGGTGGATGGCGTATGCCGGGCGCGACCAAGTGGCGGCGACTGCGTGCGAGGAAGGTCGATGACCCGTATTCCGGCGAGCAGACCGGCGAGGACTGGTCCAATCCGGAAACTTTGGATTTCGCTGGCGCTCTCGCCAGTTCCAGCAGCACGCGCACGCCAGACGGCCTGCGCGAGCAGACCACGAGCGCGGCTTACCTCACGTCTCCAGATCCGACTCTCGACATCATGCCGGGTGACAGGATTCAGGCGTTGCCGGATGACGGCAGACGTTGGGAGGTCAGCGGCTATCCGAGCCGTGACGCGAATGCTTTCACGTCGTGGCAGCCGACGGTCGAGATTCCACTAAGCGAGTACAGGGGGTGACGTGATGGGTGTGGCGGTCAAATTTAACGAACGATATTTTGACGAATTGCTGAATTCGGCTGGCGTCAAGGCCATGACCCGTCGCGCCGCCGAAAAGACGCTCGAATATGCGAAATCGCATGCTCCGGTGGACACGGGCGCGTATCGCGACGGCCTCCAAATCGAAGAGGTCAAGCACGCGCATCGAACCACATGCATGGTGGTCGGCACCGACCCGAAGACCCTGCTCGTGGAATCGCAGACTGGCAATCTCCGCAAGGCGTTGAAGGCGGCGAAATCATGACCATGGTCCTGCCGCCAGACATTGAATTGTGGATCTGCTCTTTTCTACGTGCCAGGCTTAAGCCGTCTTTCCCGACGATCATCATTTCGAATCGTGAGCCGGACGATTACGACGGCTCACGGCCGCTCGTCGTGGTGCGTGACGATGGCGGCAGCCAGTCCAATCGCGTACTTTTCGACCGTAGCATTGGTATCACCGTGCGTTATGGCAGTCGCACTCTTCCAGGTGATTGTCGTGATCTGGCGGCGAAAATCTACGGCCTGCTCACCGACCCTGAGATTTGCTCGCTTGATGGTTCGCCGATCGCGGCAGTCGAGGAGGACGGGTGCAATGGTCCGTATTTCGTGGCCGAGGACGCGAACATCGCCAGATGCTATCTGACTGTCGAATTCTCCGCTATTGGAATTCCAATAATTCAATAATTCTTAATTTTTAGGCGTTGAAACGTTTGTTTCAGCGCCTTTTTGTTTGAAAGGACAAAATATGGCAGCTGATTCAGCAGGCAATGACCTGAGCGCCGCGAAGATCGTGGTTACAAGCGCATACCGTTTCGCCCCCTATGACGCGACTCAGAAGCTGACCGCCGATCTCATCGCGCCGACCGTGGCCGACGTGAAGACCGGCTTGGACAAGATCTTCAGCAAGGGCGGCTTCGTCGGCCTTATCACCGAGGATGGTGCCCCGCAGGACAGCCGCGACGCCGACGATGCGATCAAATTCCACCAGCCAGGCTATTCGATCAACGGCAAGGCGTCGCTGACCGAGCAGTTCACCGTGGCCGAGGATAACGACATCACACGCAAGATGACGATCGGCACGCCGGACTCCAATGGCGTGTATCACGTGACCGATGTGATTCAGGATGGCAAGTGGTTCTGCTACAAGGAGACCGTTTTTAAAAACGGCACGCACCGCCGTCGTCTTGGTGTCGTGAATCTGACCGGCAACGAGCAGGGGCAGGAGACTGCCGGCAAGAACACCGGTGACGCTTGGACCATCGAATGGATTCAGGACGACGCCTGCGATTCCGGCGCCTCGAAGTACCTGCAGTCCTTCGTGACGCCGAAGGCTTCGTCCGATTCTCATGCAACCGATCATCAGGCTGATGATTCCGAGTCTCAGCCGGTCACCGACTGACATTGACTCTTCCCTGCACATGTTTCTTTCTTCCTTTCTTCGCATGTGCTGGGATTCTTCCTCTTCATCCAGTGGAGTAAAGGAATTTTTCATAGTCGTTTGAAAGAAGGAAGAAATGACCAAGAACGTGATGCCCTCCGCCGCCGATTTCGACGCCTGGACTCAGGAGGACGAGGAGAAGGCGCTTGAAGCGTCGGCCGAGCGGATGAAGGTGAAGCACCTCATCAAGGACGGCAGCGTATGGTTCCTCGCACCGCACGGCCACATTTACAAGCTGCCTCTGAATCTCAGCATCGATGATTTCGTGCGCCTGTCCGACCTGCAGTCCAACACGGAGCAGATTCAGACGTTGAAGGATATTATCGCGGCTTTTGCTGGCGAGGATGCGGCCAAGGAGTTGGCGAAGGAGCCGGCAATGGTTCCATTCAACATCCTCAACGATTACGGCGAGGTTTTGGCGAAGATTCAGGGTGTGGAATTGGGAAAATCGTCGGCTTCTGCCAGCTCCTCCAAGGAGAAGACGGCAGTCGAATAAGGGCCGATTTCGCGGCGCGTGGATGGAGTCTGCAGGCCGACTTGGGCGGCAGACTCCGCTATGCGGACGCGATTGCCTTGTGGGAGAGCCTTTCGGCGGATCCATCGACGTATTGCGGTATGACTGCGGTGCATATGGTGCTGCCGATGGATGCGACGGCTATCATCACCGCGATTCAGGCGGGCGGCACGTCGATTCTGGGCGATCTCGCGCCGGAAAATGCGGGGGAGCGGCACGTTGAAGTGACCGATGAGGAGCGT
>UMCP01087321.1_pt1 | contig 14385 bp, 10 predicted proteins | sample 1964261 | NCBI WGS metagenome assembly UMCP01 (sample SAMEA4835971, study PRJEB28245) | human gut metagenome | biome: gut microbiome; material: fecal sample | place: Denmark | collected 2008
GACGATGGAAAAGCTGATCCCGGCAAAAAGACGGAGTGTCATATTGCGGTAGAGGATTACCTCCTGAGGAGCTGTCTCTATGTCTTCCGCTGTTTGTTCTTGCCTGCCCTTGCTGCGTGTCCATTGCCAGAAACCGTATATGCTGATGGCTACATAATAGATGTTCAATCCCATATCCGCATATATCTTTGAAAAGAAAAAGACAAAAACATAGACAAGGGAAGTCAGGAAGCCGACAACCCACATGGCACGATGCTGCCTTATCTCCAGAAAGAGATAAAGCAGGCCGGTCAGTACTCCGAAATATTCCAGTAATTGTTCCATCATTTAGAATTTGAATGTTACCCGTGCCATTGCGTTTGTTCCCGCCTGGGTGAAATAGCCGTCTTCTTTGTAACGTTCGCCGTCGACCATTGCCGAGTATACCCATGCATTGGTTTCGTATTGCTCGTTGAACAAATTGTTGATCGTGACATCGAGGGCGATCTCCTTCATAAACTTCGGTTTGAAAACGTAGCCGACACGCAGGTTGCTGACGAAATAGGGATCGATGGAACGGTCTTTGCAAGAGGTGTTGTCGATATACTGGCGGCCGACAAACTGGGAGTTGAAACTTGCGCTGAATTGTTTCCAGCTGAAATTGAACATGCTGTTGGCGATGATGTCTGGCGAAAAGGCGATGTCGGTTGTCCCTAAGTCGTTGTGGTCCTCGCGTAGGAAGTTCCAGTCGGCATCGTAAACCTCGATGCTTTCGATGAAGTTCTTGATCTTGTTCCGGCTGAGTGTCAGGTTTCCGCTCCAGTCCAGCCAGCGGGCGATTTCCACGCCTCCCGTGAGTTCTATTCCCATCCGGTAGCTGTCTTTGATATTGGAAGTGAGGGCTTCGCCGATTTCGCTGATCTTGCCGGTCAGGATCAGCTGGTTGCTGTAATCCATGAAGTAAAGATTGGCGCCGACATGGAAACGGGAGTTTCCGAAACCGTAACCCGCTTCATAGTCGTAGAGCGTCTCGTGCTGCGGGCGTTCGTCCCGGCCGGCCTCGGTGAAGTTGTCCCGGTTTGGTTCGCGGTTGGCTACCGAGAACGAGACGAACGCGTTGTGGCCTCCCTTCTGGAAGTTAATGCCCGCCTTGGGGTTGAAGAAGTTCCAGTGCTTGTCGACATTCACGTGGTCGCCGGCTTTGTCGTCGCTGCCTTCGATCGTGTAGTGGATGCCCCGGTACTGCATGTCCAGATAACCGTTCAGGTTGGGATGGAGCTGGTAATTGGCCTTGGCATACATATTATAATCCAGTTTGTCACCCGTGTTACGGTAATATTCGTAGTCCGGTTCGGGAAGGTTGTTCGATTGTTTCGCCCACATGACACGCCCGAAGTGGTCGCCGTCGTAACGGTTGATGGCGGCTCCGGCTGAGAATTGCAAACGCTCTCCCCGATAGTTGGCGCTGTAGATCGCTCCGTAGAAGTCGTTTTCCAGCCACTTGCGGCGGACGAGGTCCGTCTTGGCGATGGTGTCTCCCTGGCTGTCGATATATGGGGGCAGTTTGTAGTCCTTGACTTTGGCTCCTCCTTTATAATCTTCATAATAGCCTGCCCCATGTGTGTAATGGAGTGTCAGGTTCATGTTCCACAGATCGCTCAGGCGCTGGCTGGCTGTCAGGTGGTAGTTCTGCTGCCGGTAATTGTCTGTTTGGTTCTTGTAATATTTGGTGACCCCGTCTTCTTTATATTCCCCGCAAGGGTTGTAGGTGCGGTCTGAATCTAGCAGATAGGAAGGGACGCCGGTCCATGCCTGGTAGGTCTTCTCGATGCTGCCGAAAGTCTGGAAGCGAATCAGCGTGTTGTTTCCGTAGTAAGCCGCCGAAGCAAAGTAAGAGTGCATGTTGGCCTTGGCTCGGTCGATGTATCCGTCGCTCTGGATATTGGAATAGCGGGCATCGAAAACGAAATGGTCCTGTAGAAGCCCGGTTCCGAGCTTGACAGTGTTCTTGACTGTCCCGAACGATCCGGCCGAGACCGAATATTCGGCATAAGGTTTCAACTCCGATTTCTGCGTCTGCATGGCGACGGTTGCTCCGAAGGCGGCTGCCCCGTTGGTCGAGGTCCCGGCTCCGCGTTGTATCTGGATATTATCGACCGAAGAGGCAAAGTCTGGCATGTTCACCCAGAAGACCGTGTGTGACTCGGAGTCGTTTACCGGTACTCCATTGACTGTGATGTTGATACGGTTGGCATCCGTCCCCCGGATGCGGAAACCGGAATAGCCGATACCTGTCCCTGCATCTGACGTCATGATTACGGACGGCGATTGGAGGATCAGGAAGGGGATGCCTTGTCCGTCGTTCCGACGATTCAGCTCGTCCTTTGTCAGTTCGCTGTAGGCAACCGGTGTCCCTTTGGCTACTTTGGTTGCGGTGACGACCACTTCGTCCAGCGAGATGTCTTTTGAGATTTTCAGAGAATCGGCCGGTCCGGTCGTTTTGCCTTCCGCCGACAATGCCATTAATGTTGAGGCAATAATAAGAACACTTTTCATCCTTTTTCTTTTTGATAACCTGAATTTTAAAAGGAATAGCAGAGGTGGACTGTTTTTACTGAAGATACACTTTTTTCCCTTCGTCGGCATTACCCGTACAGGTTCAATGGGTATAATCTCAGCCAGCCTTCCTGTTTTTGGGCGTCATTCCGGCAAGCACCCCTTATATTCGAGGGCAAAGGAACGAAAAAAACGGGTAATGACCAAATGTTCTGATATATGCTTACTTTTGACATATTAAGTATAAATGTACGCGATAAATCTCTTAACATGCAGAAAAAATATATATTTATTTGAAAACTCACTGATTATTTGTATATTTGCAGACGATTAAGCGAAGATGAGGAGGGGGCGGGCAGTCCCCTTCTTTTGTTCTTAACTGTATGTATATGATTGAAAAGGACGTGATAAGTCAGTTGGTAGAAGAGAAATTAGCTTCTTCCGGCAATTATTTAGTGGATGTAGTAATAAAACCAGGTAACCTGATTATCATAGAAATAGATAATGATGAGGGTGTTTGTATCGACGATTGCGCTGAGTTGAGCCGCTATGTGGAAGGTCACCTGGACCGTGATGTGGAAGACTTCGAACTGGAAGTCGGTTCCGCAGGGATAACATCTCCGTTTAAAGTGCTTCGCCAGTATGTGAAAAATATAGGTAACGAAGTGGAAATGCTGCTTAAAAGCGGTACGAAGTTGACCGGCGTATTGAAATCGGCCGACGAAAACGGGGTGGTGGTCACTGTTGAAAAACAAGTGAAGCCCGAAGGAGCCAAGCGTAAAGTGACTGTCCGGGAAGACCAGTCATATACATTCGATGAAATAAAATATACAAAATACCTAATAAGATTCAAGTAAAAAGATTATGGCCAAGAAAGAGGAAACAATCAGTATGATTGACACACTTGCTGAGTTCAAGGAGTTGAAAAATATAGATAAAGATACGATGATCAGCGTGTTGGAAGACTCATTCCGCAACGTGATCGCTAAAATGTTCGGTACGGATGAAAATTACGATGTAATTATCAACCCGGAAAAAGGTGACTTCGAAATCTGGAGAAACCGTACGGTTGTCGCCGATGACGAACTGGAGGACGAGAATCTTCAGCTGACACTGACCGAGGCCCGTAAGATCGATGCCGACTGTGAAGTGGGCGAAGAGGTGACTGATGAAGTGCATTTTGCCGATTTCGGACGTCGTGCCATCCTGAACCTGCGCCAGACGTTGGCTTCAAAAATACTTGAATTGCAGAAAGACAGTTTGTTTGCTAAGTATAAGGATAAAATCGGCAATATCATCGCAGCCGATGTTTACCAGGTATGGAAGAAGGAGATCCTGTTGTTGGATGACGAGGGTAATGAGTTGCTGCTCCCGAAAACAGAACAGATCCCGACTGATTTTTACCGTAAAGGTGAAACCGTGCGTGCTATCGTACAGCGGGTGGATAACTATAACAACAATCCGAAGATCATCCTTTCCCGTACAGACAAATTGTTCCTGCAGCGTTTGTTCGAACTTGAAGTTCCGGAAATCAACGATGGTCTGATCACCATCAAGGCGATTGCCCGTATTCCGGGAGAGAGAGCAAAAGTGGCCGTTGAGTCGTACGATGACCGTATCGACCCGGTCGGCGCTTGCGTCGGAATGAAAGGTTCCCGTATCCATGGTATCGTTCGCGAGCTGAGAAACGAGAACATCGATGTTATTAATTATACATCCAATATATCGCTGTTTATCCAGCGTGCATTAAGCCCGGCAAAAATTTCCTCTATACGAGTGAACGAAGAAGAACATAAGGCAGAGGTTTATCTTCGTCCTGAAGAAGTTTCATTGGCTATCGGTAAAGGTGGTTTGAATATCAAGCTTGCCTGTATGCTGACCGAATACGCCATCGATGTCTTCCGCGATGTGGAAGGTGCAGATGAAGAGGATATCTATTTGGATGAATTCTCGGACGAAATTGACAGCTGGGTAATCGAAGCACTGAAGAATATCGGGTGCTACACGGCGAAGAGCGTATTGGCTATGAACCGCGAAGAGATTGTAGAACGTGCCGACCTCGAAGAACAGACTGTTGACGAGGTACTTGCTATCTTATCTGCCGAATTTGAAGAAGAAGAGGGAGAACCTCAAGAATAAGTATTACGACAAAGTTTGATATGCCCATAAAATTAATACAAGTACAGAGAAAATTAAATGTAGGAATCAACACGGTTGTTGAGTTTCTACGCAAGAAAGGGTTCGAGGTTGAGGATAACAATCCCAACACGCGAATCGGTGATGAACAGTATGCTTTGCTCGTAAAAGAGTTTGGAAAAGATTTACCGAACGGCGGACGTGAGCGTGAACGGGTCGTGCCCGAACGCTCTCACAGGGAAGCTTCTTCTGTGAAAGAAGAAAAGAGTTCGGAAATAAAGACTGTAATACCGGAAGAATTCAGACCTAAAATTGTGACGAAGGGTCGGATCGATCTGGACAGACCGCATAAAAAAGTGCAGGAGGTGCAGCATCAGCCTGTTTCCGTTCCTGTGGAAAAGAAAGTGGAGAAGCCTGTGGAGGCGGCCACTGCTGCAAAAACTGCTGATGCTCCGGTTGAGGAGGTGAAAACCCCCGAAGTAAAGGCACCTGAGGTGGAAATGCCTGAAGTGAAAATCCCGGAAATGAAACAGCAGCCAGAGGAGATAAAAGAAGAAAAAGTTATAGTAGTGGAAAAGGAACCAGCAGAAGTGATGAAACCGGAGCCTGTACAGGAGCCGAAAACTGCAAATGTAGAGTCAACGACTGCGACGACTGCAGAACCGGCGGCATCTGCCGGCAACGATTCTGACGAGGGATTATTCCGGTTGAATACTCCGAAGTTCGAGTCGAAAATCAAGGTGACAGGGAAGATAGATCTGAACGCGTTGAATCAGTCTACCCGTCCGAAGAAAAAGACGAAGGAGGAACGCAAGAAAGAGCGGGAAGACAAGCGCGAGAAGTTCGCCGGTAACAAAGCGGGGCAACAGTCGGGTAACGGGCTTTTCAATAAAGGACCGAAAGACGGAACGGCAAGACCAGGTGCTCCTGTCAAACCGGGAGAAGGCGGTACGGATGCAAAGAAAAAACGTAACCGTATCAAGAAAGACCGCGTAGATGTGAACAATACGCCGGGAACTAATGCACGCCCGTCACGTCCGAACGATGATCGCAAGCCGCGCCTACGCAAGCCGGTGAAGGCGGAAATCAGCGAGGAAGATGTACAGAAGCAGGTAAAGGAAACCTTGGCCCGTCTGACCAACAAGGGAAATAAGAATAATAAAGGTGCCAAGTACCGTCGCGACAAACGCGATGCCATCCAGAAGCGTGAACACGAACTGATGGAACAGGAAGAAATGGAAAGCAAGGTGTTGAAGCTGACGGAGTTTGTGACTGCCAATGACCTTGCCAACATGATGGACGTTCCTGTGACGCAGGTTATCGGTACTTGTATGAGTATCGGTATCATGGTTTCCATTAACCAGCGTCTGGATGCGGAAACAATTAATATCGTAGCTGAAGAATTCGGTTTCCAGACCGAATATGTAAGTGCCGAAGTGGTGGAAGCCATCAAGGCCGACGAAGAAGACGACAACGAAGAAGACTGGGTGGCGCGTCCTCCTATCGTGACTGTGATGGGACACGTTGACCACGGTAAGACCTCTTTGTTGGATAATATCCGTAATGCAAACGTAATTGCCGGTGAGGCAGGAGGTATCACGCAGCACATCGGTGCTTACAACGTGAAGTTGCAGAGCGGGCGTCGTATCACGTTCCTGGATACGCCGGGCCATGAGGCTTTTACCGCCATGCGTGCCCGTGGTGCCAAGGTGACGGATATCGCGATTATCATTGTGGCTGCCGACGATAATGTCATGCCACAGACTGTCGAAGCGATCAACCATGCTTCGGCTGCTGGTGTACCTATCGTATTTGCTATCAATAAGATCGACAAGCCTCATGCCAATCCTGACAAGATCAAGGAGGAACTGGCTAACATGAATTATTTGGTTGAAGACTGGGGAGGTAAGTACCAGAGCCAGGAAATTTCAGCCAAGAAAGGTATCGGTGTGGAGGACTTGTTGGAAAAAGTATTGTTGGAAGCCGATTTGCTCGACTTGAAGGCTAATCCGAAGAGACGTGCTGTTGGTTCCATCATCGAATCTTCACTTGACAAAGGACGTGGATATGTTTCTACCGTGTTGGTTGAAAACGGAACACTGAAGGTCGGTGACATCGTACTGGCCGGAACCCATTTCGGTCGCGTAAAAGCGATGTTCAACGAACGTAACCAGCGTATCGAAAAGGCTGGTCCTTCCGAACCGGCTCTGATCCTCGGTCTGAACGGTGCTCCGCAGGCTGGCGATACGTTCAACGTACTGGAAACAGACCAGGAAGCCCGCGAAATTGCCAACCGTCGCGAACAGTTGCAGCGTGAGTTGGGCCTACGTACGCAGAAGATGCTTACGCTGGATGATATCGGTCGCCGTATCGCAGTCGGAAACTTCCAAGAACTGAACGTGATTGTGAAGGGTGACGTGGACGGTTCCGTAGAAGCGTTGTCAGACTCCCTGATCCGTCTGTCTACAGAGGAAATCCAGGTGAACGTGATCCACAAGGCTGTCGGTCAGATCTCCGAATCGGATGTCGTACTGGCTGCCGCTTCTGATGCGATTATTATCGGATTCCAGGTGCGCCCGGCATTGCCTGCACGCCGCCTGGCAGAGAAAGAGGGAGTTGAAATCCGTCTGTACTCGATTATCTATGATGCGATCGAAGAAGTGAAGAGCGCTATGGAAGGTATGCTTTCACCGGAAATCAAGGAAGAGATCACTGCGAACGTGGAAGTGCTTCAGGTCTTCAAGATCACGAAAGTGGGTACGATTGCCGGGTGTATGGTACGTGAAGGTAAGATCAAGCGTTCGAACAAGGTGCGCGTGATCCGTGACGGTATCGTGGTTCATTCCGGAGAGTTGGAATCTTTGAAACGTTTCAAGGATGATGTGAAGGAAGTGGTTGCCGGTTTGGATTGTGGTTTGAACATTGTCAACTACAATGATATTCAGGTTGGTGATATCATCGAGGCATACGAAGAAACGGAAATCAAGAAGACATTGTAAACATGAACTGGTTGGACATTACATTGCTATGTCTGGCAGGAATAGGATTTGTGAAAGGCCTGTTTGATGGAGTCATCAAACAGGTTGTTTCGCTTATAGCCCTTTTGGTCGGGATCTTTTTTTGTACGAAGGCGGCACTTTGGCTGCGTGGATATATATTGGCATTGGGCTGGTTTCCCGAACAAGGAGTGACGGTGCTCAGCTACGTGGCGGGTTTCCTGTTGATCGTGGGTGTCATATTGCTGGCGGGTGAGATTCTGACTCGTGTCGTGGGAGCGACGCCGTTGAGCGTCCTGAACCATTTGGTGGGTGGTGTCTTGGGGCTTTGCTTTATGATGGCGTTTGTCAGCCTTCTGCTGAACAGTATGGAGATGATAGACAAGGGATCGGTCCTGATCCCGCGTCAGGCAAAGGTCGAATCCCGTTTTTATAATTCAGTCAAAGAAATAATCCCAACCATTTACTTCCAAAATTTGTTTTTTAAGGAGGAATAGGTTTCATAATTTGAACAATATATTTAATGTATAATGGAAGATTCAAACGACATACTAAATGAGGTGACGACCGGTGATTATAAGTACGGATTCGTTACCGATATAGATACGGAGGTGATTCATAGCGGATTGGATGAAGAGACTGTTCGTATTATTTCCGCCAAGAAGAATGAACCGGAATGGCTGCTTGAGTTCCGCTTGAAAGCCTTCCGCCATTGGCAGACACTGGAGATGCCGACATGGCCTCACCTGAATATCCCGCCGATCGACTATCAAGATATCATCTACTATGCCGCTCCGAAGAAGAAGGAAGGCCCGAAGAGCCTGGATGAGGTCGATCCGGAACTGATGAAGACTTTCGACAAACTGGGTATTCCTCTGCACGAACGTGCGCAGCTTAGCGGGATGGCGGTCGATGCAGTGATGGACAGCGTCTCCGTAAAGACAACATTCAAGGAGACGCTTGCTGAGAAGGGCATTATCTTCTGTTCTTTCAGCGAAGCCGTCCAGCATCATCCCGATTTGGTCCAGAAATATCTGGGAAGCGTGGTCAGTTATCGTGATAATTTCTTTGCCGCATTGAATTCGGCGGTGTTTTCGGACGGTTCGTTTGTCTATATCCCGAAAGGCGTGCGTTGTCCGATGGAGCTTTCTACCTATTTCCGTATCAATGCGGCCAATACCGGACAGTTCGAACGTACATTGATTGTGGCGGATGATGAAGCCTATGTCAGTTACCTTGAAGGTTGTACCGCCCCGATGCGCGATGAGAACCAGCTTCATGCGGCTATCGTCGAAATCGTAGCGCATGAACGGGCCGAAGTGAAATATTCCACCGTTCAGAACTGGTATCCGGGTGACAAGGATGGAAAGGGAGGTATCTACAACTTCGTGACTAAACGCGGACTGTGCAAGGGCGAAGGGAGCAAGATCTCTTGGACACAGGTGGAGACTGGTTCCGCTATTACCTGGAAATACCCAAGCTGTATTCTGGCCGGTGATAATTCGGTAGGCGAGTTCTACTCGGTGGCCGTCACCAACAATTACCAGCAGGCCGACACCGGTACGAAGATGATCCACCTTGGACGGAATACTCGCAGTACGATCGTCTCGAAAGGTATCTCCGCCGGGCATAGCCAGAACAGCTATCGCGGCTTGGTGAAAGTTTCTCCCCGTGCCGAAGGCGCCCGTAATCATAGCCAGTGCGACAGCCTGTTGCTTAGTTCGACTTGCGGTGCCCATACCTTCCCCTATGCCGATATCCAGAACGAGACGGCGGTAGTGGAACACGAAGCGACGACGAGCAAGATCAGCGAAGAACAGTTGTTCTATTGCCGGCAGCGCGGTATCTCGGTCGAGGAAGCTGTCGGTCTGATCGTCAACGGGTATGCCCGCGAGGTAATGAACAAGCTCCCTATGGAGTTTGCCGTGGAGGCACAGAAGCTGCTGACTATTTCTTTAGAAGGAAGCGTAGGATGATTTTATGATTTATGATTTATGATTTATGCGTCGATGATAAATCATAAATCATAAATCATAAATCGCATAAATCATAAATTATAAAGTCATGTTAGAGATAAAGAACTTACATGCCAATATCAATGGCAAAGAGATATTGAAAGGAATCAACCTTTCTGTCAAGGCGGGTGAGGTACACGCCATCATGGGGCCGAACGGTTCCGGGAAAAGTACCTTGAGCAGTGTGTTGGTCGGTAATCCGGCATTCGAAGTAACGGAAGGGGAGGTGATCTTCAACGGTAAGAGCCTGTTGGATCTCGAACCGGAAGACCGTAGCCGTGAAGGTATTTTCCTGAGTTTCCAGTATCCGGTGGAGATTCCGGGAGTCAGCATGGTGAACTTCATGCGTGCCGCCTTGAACGAACATCGTAAATATAAAGGGCTGGAACCTGTTTCGGCTACCGACTTCCTGAAGCTGATGCGCGAGAAGCGTGCGATTGTGGAATTGGACAATAAGCTGGCGAGCCGCAGCGTGAACGAAGGTTTTTCGGGTGGTGAGAAGAAGCGGAACGAAATCTTCCAGATGGCAATGCTCGAACCGAAGCTGGCGATTCTCGATGAGACGGATAGCGGTCTGGATATCGATGCCCTCCGCATCGTGGCAAATGGTGTCAACCAACTTCGTACGCCAGAGAATGCGGCTATCGTGATCACGCACTACCAACGTCTGCTGGATTATATCAAGCCTGACGTGGTCCATGTCCTCTACAAAGGACGTATTGTCAAAACCGCCGGTCCCGAACTGGCTCTCGAACTCGAAGAAAAAGGCTACGACTGGATCAAGAAAGAGATGGGAGAAGAATAAGAATAATTAGGCACGGATTACACGCGAAATCCGTGTAATCCATGCCAAAAAATTAGATAGTAATGAAAGCAGAACAACAATATATCGATCTTTTCACCCATTATGAGGATCTGATTTGTCGGCATGCGGCGGGGTTGATGAATTTGCCGCGTGCAGAGGCTTTGGCTGATTTGGAACGGTTGGGCTTTCCGACGGTGAAGAGTGAAGATTATAAATATACAGATGTGGCGCAGGCTTTTGCTCCGGATTACGGGGTGAATATCAATCGTCTTGATATCCCGGTCAATCCGTACGACGTGTTTCGTTGTGATGTCCCCAACCTGAGTACCTCGCTTTATTTTGTGGTGAATGATACTTTCTATGACAAGATGTTACCGAAAGCCCATCTTCCCGAAGGTGTTTATGCCGGGGGAATGCGTACTTTCATGGAAAAGTATCCCGAAGTGGCTTCCCGCTATTATGGCAAGGCGGCACCAACCGGTAAGGATGGTATCGTTGCCTTGAACACTATGTTGGCTCAGGACGGTTTTGTGGTCTATGTGCCGGAAGGTGTCGTAGTGGAGCGTCCGATCCAGTTGGTGAATATCTTCCGCAGCGATGTAGACACGATGGCGGACCGCCGTATCCTGGTGATTATGGAGCCTCGTTCGGAAGCCAAGCTGTTGGTGTGCGATCATAGCATCGACGATGTTAAGTTCTTAGCCACGCAGGTTGTCGAGATCTTTGCGGGTGAAGGTGCCTTCTTCGATTATTACGACCTCGAAGAGAGCAGCATGTCGACTACTCGTTTTGCCTCCGTGCATGTGAAGCAGGAAGCGGGAAGTAATGTTTTGGTGAATGGTATCACGCTGAATAACGGCCTTACCCGTAACAACTATTATATCGAGCTGAACGGCGAACAGGCTGAAGCGACTTTGTGCGGTATGTCGATCCTAGACAAAGAACAGCAGCTGGATACCTATAGCCATATTACGCATGCCGTACCTTATTGTACTAGCAACGAACTGTTCAAGAATGTTTTGGACGATCATGCGGTCGGTGCGTTCAGCGGCCGTATTTTAGTGAAGGAAGATGCACAGAAGACTGCGGCCTATCAGACGAACCGCAATCTTTGTGCGACCCGTGAAGCTCGCATGTACAGCAAACCTCAGTTGGAAATCTATGCCGACGATGTGAAATGTTCGCATGGCATGACCACCGGACAGTTGGACGAAACTGCTTTGTTCTATATGCAGAGCCGCGGCATTCCTCGTGACGAGGCACGCATGTTGTTAAGCGTAGCTTTCACCGCGGACGTGATCGATTACGTACGTCTGGATGCTTTGAAAGACCGTTTGCATAAATTAGTAGAAAAACGTTTTCGTGGAGAACTGGCGAGATGTGCCGGTTGCCGGATTTGTAAATAAGAATAACATATGCAATTGACTCATATCGCTATCTGGACGAACGAACTGGAACGTTCGCGTGATTTCTATATCAAGTATTTCAACGGGAAAAGCAACGAGAAGTATGTGAATCCGAAGAAAGGCTTTGCCTCTTATTTCGTCACTTTCGAGGGAGGGGCTTCACTTGAAATCATGCAGCGGACCGATATTACCAAAGAAACGGCAGATGTCTTCATCGGACTTGCCCATTTTGCCTTTTCTACCGGATCGAAAGAGAAGGTGGATGCCATGATCGAACAATTCCGTTCGGACGGTTACAAGATCGTAGGCGAGCCGCGTATTACTGGTGACGGTTATTATGAAGGAGCTGTTTTGGATCCGGATGGTAACATTGTTGAGGTGATCGCTTGACGGAAACGTACCGGGATTGATATTACCAGACGCAGATAAATACGGAAGGGCGCTGAGTTATGCGGACATCATTGGTAAGATAAGTCCGCATGATTCTGCGCTCTTTTGTTTTCGGTACTCAGTAAAGCCAGACAGCCGTGTATGGGCGGAAAGGCCGGATCAGTTCATATAGGATAAGAATACCAACAGAGGTATGTAGTCTTTCAGATTGACATGTAACTTTTTCAGAGCCTGGGCGATATGGTATTCCACGCCTTTGGTTGTCATACCGAGTGTTTCTGCGATCTCTTTGTAAGGTTTGTTTTCGTAGCGACTCATGATAAAGATACGGCGGGTCTGTTCCGGCAGGGAGGCCAATGTCTTGTTCACGATTTCTTGTGCTTCGGCTGTAAACAGTTCTTCCGGATTGCAGGCTTCGAGGGTGGAGATGCGGGTGTTCAGTTCCCATTCGGCATGATTCTTCAGATGTTCGCTGGCATCTTCCCTGACTTGTATATGTTGCAGGTAGTTGATACATTTGTTTTTGATGATCGTGAGTATATAGGCCGGAACATTGGAATCTGCCTTTAACGTGTTCCGGTTTTCCCAGTATTGCATCAGTGCCTCTATGGTGAAATCTTCGGCAACAGCTATATCCCTCACATATATATTCGCAAAGCGGATGAACCGTCCTTGATAATCTGCGAATAATTGATTGAAGGCCTTTAAATCTGCTGAATATTCCATATACCCTATCGATTAGCGCGTAAATATAATAAAATTTAAAAGAAAAGCTATATTTATTCCACGTAGATTACCTTTCCGATTTTTACCGCTTCCTTCTCTATATTGAAAATTCCTGCCCTGTGTCTGGTAGGACGGTGAGGCAGAGCAGGAATATGTAAATGATTTTTTTATGCGTCGTTCTTTATAACCCCATTGAAGGTGGAAGCGATCCGGCGGAAGAAGCCCATTCTTTATTGGGGCTATCTCCCATGACGAACGAAAGGATGCCTCCGTTCATGATGTCTTTGTGGAGGATGTAGCTCTTGTTGTATGGCTGACCGTTAAGGGTAGCCGACTGAATGTAGATATTCTTTTCCGATGCCCCTTTGGCTTCGATTGTGAATTTCTTGCCGTTTTCAAGTGTGATAACGCTTTCTTCGAATGACGGGCTGCCGATCACGTAGTAGGGCATGCCCGGACAGACCGGATAGAAGCCGACCATGCTGAAGACCAGCCAGGATGACATCTGGCCGGCATCGTCGTTGCCGGATAGTCCGTCGGGAGTCGTGAAATACTCGCGGTTGATGATATCATGTACCCATTTTTGTGTCTTCCAAGGTTCACCGGCATAAGCGAAAAGATAGGCGATGTGGTGTCCCGGCTCGTTGCCATGCCAGTAATAGTTCCCTTCGAAGAAGTTGTCCAGACGGTTGATGAAACGTTCTTTTCCGCCCATGTGCCGGATCAGTCCGGCTATGTCCTGGGGAGCATACCAGGTGTAGTGGTAAGGAGTCCCTTCACAGATGAACGAAGTGGAGGCAAACGGATCGAATGGCTCGATCCAGGTTCCGTCGGCATGGCGTCCACGGGCATAGCCTGTTTCGGGGTCGATTACGTTCCGGTAGTTTTCCGCCCGTTTGATGAGTGCTTTATAATCGTCTGTCTTGCCTAACTTCTTGGCAACCTGTGCAAGGACAAAATCATCATAGGCATATTCCAGTGTGCGGGATACTTGTTCACGACGGTGGAATGCTTCCGTTACTTGATCCTCTAACGGCACGTAATTGTATTTCAGGTAAGACTCCATTGCCCGTCGGCCTTTCCCGTCGCGATAGCTGCCGGAGTCCGGATTGGCCTCGAAAGCGTTTTTGCGCATCAGCGTGTAAGCTTCTTCATAGTCAAAACCCGGAGTGTCTTTGACGATGGCGTCTCCGATCATGGCGATGCAGTGGTCACCGATCATGGCAGCCGTGTAGCTATTCCAGGACGGGAAGATGGGCAACCAACCGCCTTGCTGTCCTTTTAACACGAGCGAATGTGCCATATCCCCGTTGCGGGAAGGGGTGAGGATGGAGAATAGAGGGTGGACGGCACGGTAGGTATCCCATTGCGAGAAG
>UMCP01062130.1_pt1 | contig 14150 bp, 17 predicted proteins | sample 1964261 | NCBI WGS metagenome assembly UMCP01 (sample SAMEA4835971, study PRJEB28245) | human gut metagenome | biome: gut microbiome; material: fecal sample | place: Denmark | collected 2008
ACGGCAAGGGATATCAATACAAAGAAGGATATCGAGGATTGGAATGAAGGAAAAATCCCGGTGGCGCTGATTCATCCCGCATCGGCAGGACACGGATTGAATCTTCAGGAAGGCGGTTCGACCATCGTATGGTTCTCTCTGGCATGGTCCCTTGAACTGTATCAGCAGTTAAATGCCAGACTTTACAGACAGGGGCAGAAACACACGGTCATCATAGAGCATCTGGTGACAGAAGGTACGGTCGATGAAGATATCCTACGGGCAATCGGAAAAAAGGATAATACACAGAATGCAATGATAGAAGCAGTAAAGGCAAGGATTGGAGGTATGACGGATGACGGCAGAAGTAATGATGAAGGAATATAAGAATATGAAAAAGGAACTGACCGTGACTGAGTTCCAGCTCCGTCAGTTTCAGGGAGTGAGCGAACAGGACATGATTGATTCCATGCTTTATTCCCATCAGAAAGGGGAAAGGGTGCAGACGAGCACTCTTTCCGATAAAACAGCAAACATAGCAGTCAAGTATAAGGCTGCAATGGAACGGGAGAATGACGAGTGGTACGGTTTTCTTTTCCACAGATATATGTTCCTGAAGGAAGAACTGGATTTTTTCGAGCATGCAGTGAACGGACTGGATGAAAGACATAGAAGCATTATCACGGATCTTCTGGATGAAGATATGACATGGGACATCATGATGGAACGATACCATGTGAGCCATACGATGATCGGAAAATACAGAAAATCAGCATTGAAGGAACTGGATAAACAGTATGAACTGAGGGACAGACAGGTGGAAGCCTTTGTCCTCGGATAGGAGGTTTTTATGTGTAAGCGTGGAGATATTTATTATGTGGATTTCGGAGAGAAGGCAGGAAGCGAACAGGGCGGTGTCCGTCCGGCATTGGTGGTAAGCAATAATAAGGCAAATAAGCATTCGCCTGTGGTTACGGTCATTCCGCTGTCGGCAAGGGTGTGGAAAAAGAAGTATCTTCCGACCCATGTGCAGATTCCGCTGAAGAAAAGCAGCGGTCTGAATAAACCGAGCATGGCACTGGCGGAACAGGTGGAAACCCTTGATAAAACAAGGCTCGGAGAAAGAATCGGGGAAGTGCTGGATGACATGGTCATGGAGCAGATTACAGTGGCACTTCAGATACAGATAGGTGCATATGCAGAGTACAATTAAGGCAGTCAGACGGCTGTCTTTTTTGTTTACGTTATGGTAATATAAATATATAAAAGCACATTGAAACTAATCAGATTTGAATTCGAAAAGGAGAATGGTTATGACTTTTTATGATTCACATGGAAAAGCAACAGCGTACTTACATGATGATGGAATTCATATTTATCTTTTTAATGGAAGACCAGTAGCATATTTATATGATGATGCCGTTTACGGATTTAATGGTCATCAATTTGGCTGGTTTGAAGATGGTTGGATTAGGGATTTAAATGGCTGCTGCGTTTTCTTTACGGAAAATGCAACTGGCTCTGGACCAGTAAAACCAGTTAAATGTGTAAAGCCAGTCAAAGGAGCTAAATATGCGAAGCCAGCTAAATGTGCCAAGTATGCCAAACAGGCCAAGGCTGCGAAATCATTATCTTGGTCCAGATTATCTGGAAATCAGTTTTTTGAACAATAGATAAGAACGGCAATTGTGTTGACATAGAAGAATAGCAGGGGGTATTGGTGATGGAAGAAGTACAACAGAAGAATCCAGAAAAGATAGAGAATGATAAGAAGGGATTTGTTAAGTGGGTTAAAGAACATAAAGACCAGCTTGCTTTAGCGGGGGTGAGTGTTGCAGCAGTTATTGCAGTGATACTTGGACTGAAGAATAAGGATAGTATTACAAATGTATGGCTGACTTTAAAAGATGAAATCGAAAAAGGCAAACCGCTATCAGCTAAATGGTATGAAAAAGCTGACTTAGAAGAGCTTAAGGATGTAAGAGATTCTGTTCAGAAGGCATATCTGAATCCAAAACTTAGTATGGAAACCAGAGGTCATTTGTGGGATCTACTTCCAGTAATTGATAATGCAATTGGTAAGCGGGAGTGGGCAGGAAAAGAGTATGGATTTCCTGTAAAGAGCGAGAATGGCTGGCATCTGCCGAGTGATTAAAGGAATAGGTGCACTAGAGGTTTACTAAAGGTGCACTAATGGTTTACTGACTTTTTAATTTGTATCTGCTATGATTAAGATGGCAAAAAAGAAAGGGAGTGGAAACGCTCCTTTTTATGTTGCCGTAAGGCGGTGTCTTTCCAATCCTTTCATACCGCCCGTGTACATAGAAGGGAGGAATGGCAGATGCCGATGAAACCAAAGAAGCCGTGCAGACACCCCGGATGTCCGAAGCTGACAGACGGACTGTACTGCGAGGAGCATGAAGCACTGCACCGTGGTGACAGGGCGAGCAGCAGCAAGCGTGGTTACAACAGGCAGTGGCAGAAGGCAAGGGCAAGATACCTGAAGGCACATCCCTTGTGTGTTCAGTGCTTAAAAGAAGGGCATGCGGTGACAGCAACCGTGGTCGATCATATCAGACCGCACCGTGGTGATCCCGTCCTGTTCTGGGACGAGAAGAACTGGCAGAGTCTGTGCAAGCCCTGTCATGATAAAAAGACATGGAACGAAGATAGCAATCCAGAGTATCGGTTCTGACGGCAGACCGTGGGGGTATCTGAATCTCTACAGTCTGAACCGCTGAAGACCGATGGCCCCCTTTGCGTGAATTTTCGCAGAATTAAACAGGGGGGATATAAAACGGACATGGTAATTTTCGCAGAATGTACTTAAAACACGGCAAAAAGGGGTATTTTCTTTTGCCGGAAAATCAGGAAAAAAGCATTATTTAAGGCTGGAAAACAGTGTAAAAACATTGTTTTTCCGGTCTTTTTTTGTGTGCCGGAAGGAGAGTGGAAAGGATGACGGACGCACAGGCAAAGCAGATCAATGAGATGCGGATGAAGGGGATGGGATATAAAGCCATCGGAATGGCAATCGGACTGTCCCGTGACATCGTAAGGAATTACTGCAAGAGACATAACCTTGCCGGATACGCCACGGTGGTTTCAAAAAATATGAAACTCATGGTGGACGGTAAAGAGGTGTGCCACTTCTGCGGTAATCCGATCACGCAGCCGAAGACTGGCAGACCGAGAAGGTTCTGCTGTGAAAAATGCAGAAGGGAATGGTGGAAGGCACACCCGGAAGCAGTGAAGAAAAGCGAGAAGGCTTCCTACACGCTTGTATGTGAGCAGTGCGGGAAGCCTTTCATTTCCTATGGAAACAAGAACAGAAAATACTGCGGCCGTGAATGTTATTTCCGGCACAGGTTTTTAGCAGAGGAGGATATGGAAGATGCAGTTTCAGAGTTATAAAATAGCAGACCTTATCCCGGCTACCTATAATCCGAGGAAGAAGTTAAAACCGGGTGATAAGGAATATGAAAAAATCAAGAACTCCATTAAAGAGTTTGGTTATGTCGAGCCGATTATTATCAACTCAGACATGACCATTATCGGAGGACACCAGAGAGCGACAGTCCTTGCAGACCTTGGGTACACGGAAGTGGAGTGTATCGTGGTCGATATTGACAAGACCAAGGAAAAGGCACTCAATGTAGCACTCAATAAAATTACGGGCGAATGGAACAAGGAACTCCTGGCTGACCTTATCAAAGACCTTGAGGATTCGGATTTCGATGTCGGCATCACGGGTTTTGAACCGCCGGAGATCGAACAGCTTTTTAATTTCGTGCATGATAAGAAGATCACGGAAGATTCTTTTGATGTGGAAGCGGAGCTTGCAAAACCGACCGTGGCAAAGACAGGTGATGTATGGCTGCTTGGAAAGCACCGTGTCATCTGCGGTGATTCCATCTTGCCGGAAACCTACGAAAGGCTGATGGACGGACAGAAGGCAAATCTTGTCCTGACTGACCCGCCATACAATGTAAATGTCGAGGAGACGGCCGGCAAGATCAAAAATGACAACATGCCGGATGAGGATTTCTATAAGTTCCTGTTTGCTGCATTTGTAAATATGGAGCAGTCGATGGAACAGGATGCATCCATTTATGTATTCCATGCGGATACGGAGGGGCTGAATTTCAGAAAGGCATTCAAGGATGCAGGATTCTATCTTTCCGGGTGCTGCATCTGGAAGAAGAACGCACTGGTTCTTGGAAGAAGCCCGTACCAGTGGCAGCATGAGCCGTGTCTGTTCGGATGGAAGAAAGGCGGGAAACACCAGTGGTATTCCGACAGGAAGCAGACCACCATCTGGGAATATGACCGTCCGAAGGCGAGCAAGGACCATCCGACCATGAAGCCAGTGGCACTTATGGCATATCCGATCCAGAACTCCTGCATGAGCAACTGTATCGTGCTTGATCCGTTCCTTGGTTCCGGCTCTACGCTGATCGCCTGTGAGCAGACACACCGTATCTGCTACGGCATCGAACTGGATGAGAAGTTTGTGGATGTGATCGTAAACCGCTACATTGAACAGTGCGGTTCAGATGCGGATGTATTTGTCATCCGTGACGATATGAAAATTTCATATCAGCAATTATGCAGGGGAGGGCAGTATAATGAAACAGATGACCTTCCTTGATCTATGTTCCGGCATTGGTGGCTTCAGGCTCGGTCTTGAAACTGCCGGCCATAAATGCATCGGGTACTGTGAATATGATAAATTTGCAAGAGCCTCATATGAGGCAATGTATGATACGGAAGGAGAGTGGAAAGCTCATGATGTCACAAAACTCAAACCCGGAGATGTCCCCTATGCAGACATCTGGTGCTTCGGATTCCCATGCCAGGACATTTCCGTTGCCGGAAAACAGCGGGGACTGGTCGGAAAAAGAAGTGGAATATATTACAACATTATTGACCTCCTCAAAGGCAAAGAGGAAAGTGCTAAACCCTCATACCTACTTGTTGAGAACGTTAAGAACCTGTTATCGATCAATGCAGGATTCGACTTTGCCTCAGTTCTGTCTGAAATGGACGAAGCAGGGTATGACTGTCGGTGGCAGGTGCTTAACTCAAAAAACTTCGGAGTCCCGCAGAACCGTGAGCGTGTGTTCATTATCGCAAATCTTAGAAGCAGAGGTAGACGAGAAATATTACCTCTCACCGGAGAAAACGCAGCAGCTCTTAACCAGCTTATAGGAGGAATGCAGGGCTACCGTGTTTATGGGACGGACGGCATTTCCGCAACCCTTGTGGGGAATGCGGGCGGTGTCGGGGCCAAGACGGGTCTTTACTTCATCGACCAGAGCAACCATGATCCGAAAATCACGGATACGGCAAGATGCCTGACAGCGAGATACACAGCTGGGATGACCAACCATACCGCCATGAACTCAGCCGTGCTGGAAGTCCACCCAGTGCTTACACCGGAGCGGATGGAGAAAAGGCAGAACGGAAGACGGATGAAAGAGGACGGAGAGCCGATGTTCACCCTGACCTCTCAGGACAGGCATGGTGTGTATGTCTGTGAAAAGGTGGATTCCGTCAAAGTAAAAAATGCCACGAAGGCAGGATATGAAGTGGCACGGGAAGGGGACGGTATCAACCTTTCCTACCCGGACAGCGAAACAAGAAGGGGACGGGTCGGAAAAGGATGCTCCCAGACACTGGACTGTTCCGGGCAGATGGGAACGCTCATGAGGGGCGGACGCATCAGACGGCTGACTCCGAGGGAGTGCTTCCGCTTACAGGGATTTTCTGATGAGCTTTTTGACCGTGCCTCTGCTGTTAATTCCGATGCACAGCTTTATAAACAGGCTGGAAATGCAGTCACCGCAACGATCGCTTATGCGGTTGCGATGTCACTTCCGGAGTCCAGAAGCTGACATTACATTTTCTTTTGGAAAGTACCATTATCTGCTTGACTATACGGGCATTCAGAGTGATATATGGTACTACCAAAAGGAAAGGAGACTAGCAGAATGGAAATTATTACAAACGCTGAGAACAGGAAAGAATTAGTAAAAGCCTTATCCGGACATTTCGGACAGAGGTCAGAATACCTTGGACCGCCATCCTTTGCATACCGCATCGGAAGCATCATGGTGGACAGGGACGCAAAGGTCATACTTGAAGATGACAGCATGGAAGACGAGGTGAGAAGGGTGCTTTTCCAGAATGATGTAACAATTACGGAAGAAATTCCTGAGAGCACGGCTGAAACAGCACAGGCTGAACCAGTCAGACTGACAATACGAATTCCAATCGGAGATATGACTCCGCAGGGAATCATCAATCTGATGAACATGCTTCATTCCAAGCAGTATCTGATCAACCGCTCCATTGGCGAGAACGGATTTTCCATTTCAGACAGCCTGACAGAAGCACTGAATACACAGAGCTTTGAGAATACAAAAGCGGTTGTGGATTACATTATCGAACACGGTGGCTGCGATGGGGTGGCTTTTCTGGAAAAAGATATTATTTTTGCAGGATTCCGGTATCCACTGGACAGCGAAAGATATCTGCCATATATGGAGCTTGCAGCAGCAATGGTAAAGAAAGCATCTGAACAAAAACGGGTAAATCCCAAAGCTACAGTCGAGCAGAACGAAAAATACTACATGAGGGCATGGCTTGTAAATCTCGGCTTTGGCGGCAAGGAAGGGAAAGAGATCAGGAATTTCTTCTTAAAGCACCTGAAAGGCCATACGGCATTCCGAACCCCGGCAGATGCAGAAAAGTGGAAAGCAAACCGCAGGGCAGAAAGGGGGACAACGGTATGTTCGGAGTAAACAGACAGACACTGGAAAGACTGAGAAAAGACTATCCTTCGGGAACCAAGGTGGAGCTTATCCGCCTTGATGACCCGTACCGAAAGATCCCGTCAGGAACCATCGGAACGGTGGAGTTTGTGGACGATGCGGGACAGCTTCATACATCATGGGAAGGAAACGGATCACTTGCACTGATTTATGGTGTTGATGAATGGAGAAAGATCAATGGATAAGATAGTAACAGTCTGCTATGGAGAAGAAGAGTCATGGGAGTCGAAGGAAGCTGCGGAGCAGTTCTTCCTTCGAGCCATGATGGGTTCTGACGGCAGCGAAAGGGAACGCTATACGAATATCTACATAAAACTGCAGATGGGGATGACCTTCTGCACGGATGAAGAATTTTAAAAGGGGAGAATGAAGTGAAAGAAGTCAGAGGGAAGCTGATGGCATTGGTGAAAAAGCATCAGATAGATATAACGGAATTTTCAGAAACATGTGGAATAAAGGAAGAACAGGAAGAAATTATCGAAACCATACACAGATCAATCAGATAGCAGTTATATAAAAAGGCTTCTTCGGAGGTCTTTTTTTGTTGCCATTTTTACGAGGAGGTGAGGACAGTGGCACAGAGAGGAAGAAAACCAAAGCCTACAGCAGTAAAGGTGCTTGAGGGCAATCCGGGCAAGAGAAGCCTTAACACGGGCGAACCGAAGCCTGAGAAAAAGGCCCCGCGCTGTCCGGCATGGCTTGAGGATGAGGCAAAAAAGGAATGGAAGAGGATGGCGAAGCAGCTAGAGCATCTCGGTATCCTGACTGAAATAGATATGGCAGCATTCGCAGGATATTGTCAGGCTTATGCGAGATGGAAAGAGGCAGAGGAGTTTATTACACAGCATGGAACTATCGTGAAGACTCCGAGCGGATACTGGCAGCAGGTACCACAGGTATCCATTGCACAGACCTATCTGAAAATTATGAATAAGTTCTGTGAGCAGTTCGGGCTTACACCTTCTGCGAGAAGCCGTATCGTTACGGACAGCGGGGAAGATAAGCAGAACGATGAAATGGAGCTTCTGCTTGTGAAAGGCGGTGCAGGATAATGTTTAATGAAGCAAAAGCGGACCATGCGGTCAATTTTATAAATTGCCTGAAACACACCAAAGGAAGGTGGAGGGGAGTTCCGTTTGAACTGCTTCCTTGGCAAGATGAGATCATCCGCACCCTTTACGGGACGGTAAAGGAAAACGGGTACAGGCAGTACAATACCTGTTACTGCGAGATTCCGAAGAAGAATGGAAAGTCAGAACTGGCAGCTGCCATCGCACTTTATATGACGTGCGGTGACGGTGAGTGGGGAGCAGAGGTTTACGGCTGTGCTTCCGACAGGCAGCAGGCTTCCATCGTATTTGATGTTGCGGTGGATATGGTAGACCAGTGTCCGGCACTGAAGAAAAGGATCAAGCCTGTCATGTCAGTGAAAAGGCTTGTATATAAACCGACCAACAGCTTCTATCAGGTGCTGTCGGCAGAGGCATACACCAAGCACGGTCTGAATGTCCATGCGGTCATCTTTGATGAGCTGCATGCACAGCCGAACCGGGAGCTGTTCGATGTCATGACCAAAGGTTCCGGTGATGCCAGAACACAGCCCTTGTTCTTCCTGATCACAACAGCCGGGACAGACAGGAATTCCGTGTGTTTTGAACAGCATCAGAAGGCTCTGGATATTATTGAAGGAAGAAAAATCGACCCGACTTTTTATCCGGTAATTTATGGGGCTTCTGATGAGGATGACTGGTCGAGTGAGGATGTGTGGTATAAGGCAAATCCGTCACTTGGATACACGATTGATATTGAGAAAGTGCAGAATGCATATATCAGTGCAAAAGAGAATGCGGCAGAGGAGAATGTGTTCCGGCAGCTCCGTCTGAATCAGTGGGTGAAACAGAGCACCCGGTGGATGCAGATGGATAAGTGGGATGCCTGTTCCTTTGCAGTGAATGAAGAGGAGCTTCTCGGAAGGGAATGCTATGGCGGACTCGACCTTTCAAGTTCCACGGATATCACGGCATTCGTGCTTGTGTTCCCACCAAGGAATGATACCGAGAAGTATGTGATCCTTCCGTATTTCTGGATACCGGAGGATAACATGAAGCTGCGTGTACGAAGGGACCATGTTCCGTATGATGTCTGGGCTGCCGAAGGGTGTTTAAAGACTACGGAAGGAAATGTCATCCATTATGGATTCATAGAGCAGTTCATTGATGAACTCGGTACGAAGTTTCATATTAAGGAAATTGCCTTTGACCGATGGGGAGCAGTACAGATGGTACAGAATCTTGAGGGCATGGGATTTACCGTTGTTCCATTTGGACAGGGGTATAAGGATATGAGTCCACCGACCAAGGAGCTGATGAAGCTGACACTGGAAGGGCGGATCGCACATGGCGGGCATAAGGTGCTGCGGTGGATGATGGATAATGTGTTTGTCCGTCAGGATCCCGCAGGAAACATCAAAATGGATAAAGAAAAATCCACAGAGAAGATCGATGGGGCTGTTGCAACCGTTATGGCACTTGACCGTGCAATCAGAAACGAAGGCAGTGACGGAAGTGTATATGATGATAGGGGGATATTAGTTTTTTAGGAATGCGGTATTAATGTATGTGGAAAGTATGCTATAATGAGAAAAAAGTCGAAGGAGGCATGAGATGTTTTCTGTTCCATATACATTTGCAAATGAAGATGAAAGTTATATTACGATTCCTGCGTTAAAGAGATTTGCTAGAGAAAAGAAAAATGAAGATCTTAAAACAACAGTAGATCGTCCGCAATTATTACAAGATATTGAAAACTATGCGAATCAGTCACCTGAGAATGAAGCAGAGGTATTAGACTGGCTGGATCAGGTGCTGGTTGAAGGAATTAAGGATGTACAGATAAAACTTATAGATGATGAGTCATTTACCACATCATTTATAGATCAGGATGAATTTGTAGAGAAAGTCCTGGAACCGTTAATTGTAAACAAAACCAATAGGCATTTGAACAAAGGATATACAGAATCGTTAGGTGTGTTCAGATATGAAATAACAAATGAATCGGTGTTTGGCAGAAGAATTCGTTTGTACATGGGTAAATTATTATGTACATTTGATAAAAAACATGGGGCGGCAACAGTACCGTATCCAATTGCAGTAGATGTATATTGTGATGCGGGAATAATAATTGCCCGTGCAAAATCTAAGTCTGGATTATACAAATACGAAGAAGATTTTGTATTAGAGAAGGCAACGCCAACAAAATCAGAAAAAGAAACAGCTGCAGCTATTAAATGGGTGGCAGAAAAACTTGTGCTGAATACTAGAAAAAGCTTTGAGGCAGAAACTGTATTTAAATCCCAACTGTATGATATGCTTGAAAAATATACAAAAACACCGACTGAAATTATAAATCTGATGGATGCAAAAAAGACAGAAATAGATGGAGTAGTTGAAACTGTAATGCATCAGATTTGTAATTTACGGGCAGCATATAGGGAAGATGTAAAATCTAATGTCCTAAATATGGTGGAAAAATATTTTTCTATTAGTTATCCAAATAAGCAAATTTTTATTAAAGATAGGGAAGCATATCCGTTAAAATTAAATGCAACAGATGAAGAGGATTCAAAAGTTGAACAGACGGCTGCACTGGAAGAACCGTTGCAGTCAAAAGCAATATTTTTTGATAATAAAAAAATGCTGCAGAAAAGCCGGGCATGTGATGGAGTGACATTTATGTTTGCGAGATTGAATACCATGTATTGCTCTAGGCAGTTTAAGGTAAAGATAGTAGTGAATAAGGATTATTGTATGCTTAAATTTACAGAGTATACTATGGAGGAGGATATCATTCATGTATTGTTCTCACTTATCGGCACTACAGGGCTTGCTGAATGATGACCAGATACAAAGTTTGGAAACATATTTTAGCAACCTGATTGGTGGTGCTGCAAAGAATATAACAGTATCAAAGTTATCCAGGGCTTTAAATATTTCACCACAAGTGGCAAGCAGGGTATTAACAAAATGCAAAGAAATTGGAATTGTAAATGTATTTTATACAATTCGATGCCCCGAATGTGGAATGCTCATAAAAAAAGTGGATTCTATTGCTGATATTCCATCAGAGCCATTTGAATGTTATGGATGCAATGAAGAAATTGAAGTAGAACCAAGTGATATTGAGCTTGTATATGCGTTGGAAGATGATAGTGTTTTTACAGAAGGGCAGCAGGAAGAACTAGATTTATCGGTCAGGGCTGTTGTCCCAGAGGATTCAATGGAATCTATTTTTCTGGCCGGTAATGTAAACGAATACTTATTTCATCCTACTGATGAAGAGTATGAAAAATTAAAAAGTATGTATACGTCAATTAAAAATCGATCGGGAACAACAAAAAAGATTGGCGATACATTGGAAGATTTGACAGAATATCTTTTTAACTTATGTTCTATTTTTAAAGCAGCAGGAATTCGTACAAGCACAAATCAGATTGATTGTTGTGTGAGAAATCAGATGTATTTAAAATATGGAATATTAGATGTTATAGGCGGAAGATTTTTCATAGAATGCAAAAATGAAAGTGAAACTCCTAGTGGTGGATATATGTCAAAGTTACATAGCATTATTGCAAATACAAACAGCGGTGAAAAAGGAAGGTGTATTAAATTTGGAATAATTATTTCAAAAGAGAAAGGACCTTCGACTTTTAAAAAACTGGCAGTTAAATCTTATCTGAATGATGGTATTGTAATAATAGCTATATGCGGTGATGAATTAAAGGAGTTATTTGATAATAAGGGAAATTTACTGGACCTTATAGAGAGAAAAGCTAATGAAATTATGATGGATTCTACGACTGATTTGATAGAGGCAGGGCTGTATGAATCATAAAGATTAAGACATCTATTTTGATGAAATATCAAAGTAGGTGTTTTTTTGTATCCATTTTTAGGAGGTGTCACATGGGAATTAAGAGTTTATTTGGATTTGGACAGGCAAGGGATAAGCCTGTGGACAAGGCAGCAGATGCAGGATATTCATTTCTGTTCGGAAGGACAACAAGCGGAAAGCCTGTGAATGAAAGAACTGCAATGCAGACTACGGCAGTATATGCCTGTGTCAGAATCCTTGCGGAAGCAGTGGCATCTTTACCCCTTCATGTATATGAGTATCAGGATGACGGTGGCAAGAAGCTGGTGCATGACCATCCTTTATATTATCTGCTCCATGACGAGCCGAACCCGGAGATGACTTCATTTGTGTTCAGGGAAACACTGATGAGTCATCTTTTAATATGGGGAAATGCGTATGCCCAGATCATAAGGGACGGTGCTGGAAGGGTGCTTGGGCTTTATCCGCTCCTTCCAGATAAGATGGATGTGCAGAGGGATGACCGTGGAAACATCTATTATGTGTATTCCAGAAACAGTGATGAAAACCCCATGTTCAAGGAATATGGAGATATCAGGCTGAAAGCCGAGGATGTGCTTCATATACCCGGACTAGGATTTGACGGGCTGATCGGATATTCTCCGATTGCGATGGCAAAGAACGCTGTCGGCATGACGCTTGCCTGTGAGGAATACGGGGCGAGTTTCTTTGCGAACGGGGCAAATCCGGGCGGTGTTTTGGAGCATCCGGGAGTTCTGAAAGATCCATCAAAGGTGAGGGAATCCTGGAACTCCGTATACCGTGGCGTGAATAACGCACACAAGATAGCAGTGCTTGAAGAAGGCATGAAGTATCAGCAGATAGGCATCCCGCCGGAAGAAGCACAGTTTCTTGAGACAAGGAAATTCCAGATCAATGAGATCGCAAGGCTTTACAGGATACCGCCGCATATGGTCGGTGATCTTGATAAGTCGAGCTTTTCCAATATCGAGCAGCAGTCCTTGGAGTTCGTAAAATACACACTTGACCCGTGGGTGATCCGGTGGGAGCAGTCTTTACAGAGATCACTCCTTCTGCCGGGAGAAAAAGGAAAGTATTTTATCAAACTGAATGTGGATGGTCTGCTGAGAGGGGACTACCAGTCAAGGATGAACGGCTATGCGGTCGGAAGGCAGAACGGGTGGTTTTCTGCCAATGATATCCGTGAGATGGAGAACATGAACCCAATCCCGGATGAGCAGGGAGGAAACCTGTATCTGATAAACGGAGCAATGACCAAACTTGAGGATGCAGGGGCTTTTGCAAAGACAGATACAGGACAGCAGAACACTCCGGCACAGGAAAACAGCGGAAAGAGAGGTAAACGATGAAGCGGAAGTTTTGGAACTGGATAAGGAATGAAGATGAGAGCGTGCCTGACATGGAAAGGACGCTCTTTTTAAATGGCATGATTTCGGATGAAACATGGTACGGGGATGAAGTCACCCCGCAGCTTTTCAAAGATGAGCTGAATGCCGGAAATGGAAATATCACGGTGTGGATCAATTCACCGGGCGGTGATGTGTTTGCAGCAGCCCAGATCTATAACATGCTCCGTGATTATAAGGGAAGTGTGACGGTCAAGATTGATGGTATTGCAGCTTCGGCGGCATCCGTGATCGCTATGGCAGGAGATACGGTCTGTGTATCCCCGGTGGCTATGATGATGATCCATAATCCTGCAACGATGGCAATGGGTGAGGCGAAGGATATGCAGAAAGCAATCGCCATGCTGAATGAGGTCAAGGAATCTATCCTGAATGCCTATGAATTTAAGACGGGGCTTACCCGTGCAAGGCTCTCACACATGATGGATGACGAGACCTGGTTCAATGCAAAGAAGGCGGTGGAGCTTGGCTTTGCGGATAAGATCCTTTTTGATTCCGATGAGGATGAGAAAAAGAAAAAGCTGGATGAGCCGGAAGAAAAGCCGGAGAAAGGAAGCAATGGAGAGAAAGGGGACGGAGAGGGTGATAAGGACAAAAACGGGAAAAAGAAGCTCCCGTTCCAGCAGGATTCCATGATGTTTTCCACCAAGGCGATGAATGAGTCGTTCCTTTCCAAGGTGTCCGATAAGGATGCCATGATACCGGTCAACCAGTTGGAGAAGAGACTGAGTCTCTTAGCACATTAAGGAGGATATGAACTATGAGTAAGATTTTAGAATTAAGAGAAAAGAGAGCGAAGGCATGGGAAGTTGCAAAGGCATTCCTCGATGCCAAGAGAACACAGGAAGGTTTTGTATCTGCAGAAGATGCAGCCACCTATGACAAGATGGAAGCGGATGTCGTAAATCTTGGAAAAGAGATCGAGAGACTGGAAAGACAGGCTGCCATTGATGCAGAGCTTGCAAAGGCAACAAGCACCCCGATCACAAACCAGCCGCATGCCGGAACTGGCGGGGAG
>UMCP01048007.1_pt1 | contig 13991 bp, 9 predicted proteins | sample 1964261 | NCBI WGS metagenome assembly UMCP01 (sample SAMEA4835971, study PRJEB28245) | human gut metagenome | biome: gut microbiome; material: fecal sample | place: Denmark | collected 2008
CCGGCTCAGCAGGGTCATGATCTGGCCGGCGTATTTGTCGGAGATCTCCTGACGCCGGGCCACGTCCCGCATGGAGACGTAGCCGTCGCCGCCGTGCTCCGCCAGGTCCACCATCACCCGCAGGGCATAGCGGCCCTTGCTGGAAATGACCATGTTACACCATCCGGCAGCTTTCGCAGGAGCCGCAGTCCTCCGGGAACTTGCTGTGGTCATACTCGATGCCGTGGCGGTCATAGTAGTCCTTGATGGCGGACTTGATGGACTCCTCCGCCAGCACGGAGCAGTGGAGCTTGTGAGCGGGCAGACCGCCCAGGGCGTCCACCACCTGGCGGTTGGTAACGGCCAGGGCCTCGTCGATGGTCTTGCCCTTGATCATCTCGGTGGCCATGGAGGACGAGGCGATGGCGCTGCCGCAGCCGAAGGTCTCGAACTTCACGTCCTGGATGACGTTGTCCCGGATTTTCAGGTACATCTTCATAATGTCGCCGCACTTGGCGTTACCCACCTGGCCCACGCCGTCGGGGTTCTCGATCTCACCCACGTTGCGGGGGTGCATGAAATGATCCATCACGATATCGCTATACAGTGCCATATTCAAAACGCTCCTTTCGTTGTCACAGCATGAATGCTTTCTTACCGGATTCCAGGTCCTTCCACACCGGGGACATGGACCGCAGGTACTCCACCACCCGGGGAACCTCCCGCAGGATGTGGTCCACCTCCTCCTGGGTGTTCCACTCGCACAGGCTCAGCCGCAGGGAGCCGTGGGCCACCTCGTGGGGCCGGCCGATGGCCAGCAGCACATGGCTGGGGTCCAGGGAGCCGGAGGTGCAGGCGGAGCCGGAGGAGGCGCAGATGCCTGCGGCGTCCAGCAGCAGAAGCAGGGACTCGCCCTCGATGCCCTCGAAGCAGAGGTTCACGTTGCCGGGCAGACGGTGCTCCAGGTCGCCGTTGACGGCGCTGTGGGGAATCTTGGACAGGCCCTGGATCAGCCGGTCCCGCAGGGCCGTGACCTTCACGCGGTTTTCCTCCATGTGGGCGCAGGCATCCTCCAGGGCGGCGGCCATACCGGCGATGCCGGGGACATTCTCCGTACCGGCCCGCTTGCCCCGCTCCTGGGCGCCGCCTTCAATTACATTGGTCAGCGCCACCCCGCGGCGGGCGTACAACACCCCGGCGCCCTTGGGACCGTGGAACTTGTGCGCAGACAGGGACAAAAGGTCAATATCACTCTGTGTGATATGCAGCCGGGTATGCCCCACCGCCTGCACCGCGTCCGTATGGAACAGCACCCCGTGGGCACGGCAAATTTTGCCGATCTCTGCCACCGGCTGCAAGGTGCCGATCTCATTATTGGCGGCCATAATGGTTACCAAACAGGTGTTCTCATCCAGGGCTGCTTCCAGCTCCGCCGGGCGAACGATCCCGTTCTCATGTACCGGCAGCAGCTCTACGGTGAAGCCCTCTTTCTCCAGCGCCGCCAAAGTGTGCAGCACCGCGTGGTGCTCAAAGGCGGAAGAAATGATCTTGGTCTTGCCCTTGCGACGACCGATAGCCGCCGCCGAGCGAATGGCCTGGTTGTCCGCCTCCGACCCGCCGGAGGTAAAATAAATCTCCTTGGGCGAGACGCCCAGGTCCGCAGCAATGCTGTCCCGGGCATTCTCCAGCGCTTCTTTGGCCCGCTGCCCCACAGAATGCAAGGATGAGGGGTTGCCAAAATTCTCTTGCAACAGCGGCAGCATGGCCTGCACCGCCCGGTCACTCATTCTGGTGGTGGCCGCATTGTCCGCATACACCTGCATACCCGCACGCCCTTTCATCTAAACTTTGAATTAAAAAATACCACACAATGCATACCCTGTCAATAGGATTTAACATTTTTTGGGGATTATGCAGAGAGGGGAAGTATTACAGCAGCGGCAGGGACTGCTCCCACCGCATGATTCCTAAAAAAGACCCCGGCAGCGCAGGGGGGCGCACTGTCGGGGTACACACCTTGTTGGGCAGGGAACCCAACATGGAGGGGGGCTGATTATTGGAAGTCAAACACATTGACCCAGCGGTCCAGCACTTCCCGCTCGCCGGGAATGTGCTTGGTGCTCTCCGAGCAGGCCACAATGGGCATCCACTGCTGCACCAGCTGCTTGGGAATATCCGCTTTTTTGCAGAACAGCGCCAGGTACTTCTCTGCCACATCGCTCTGGCCGCTAAGGGTAAAGGTCAGGTAAGTGCGGGCCGCGTCCGCAGAGGCGTTGCCCTGGGTGGCATGCGCCCAGTCGATAATGTAATACCGGCCATCCGGTGTCACGATCACATTGCTGGGGCAGTAGTCGCCATGGAGCACCTTTTTGTGGGGCTTCATCCCCTCCAAGCGGTTGTGCAGGTCATAGCGCAGGGTGGCCTCATAGTCGGAGGCGCTGATCTTGGCGTGCATTTTGTCCTTAATCTTATTCAGATGGGGGCAGGTTTTGCCCAAGATCTCCAGCTGAATATCCACAAAGGTATTCAGGTACTCGTCCTGCTTCTCCGGGTGCTGTGCCATCAGCTGGCTCAGGGGCGTACCCTCAATATACTCTCTGGTAATGGCCCACTTGCCGTCCACCTTGCTTACATTCAGCAATTTGGGAATCCGCAGACCGGTCTCTTCTACCCGAGCCATATTCAGTGCCTCGTTGAGCACATCGGCCTTGGAAAAGGTCTCGTCAAACACCTTGACTACCTTGTCGCCGTCTTTATAGATAACTTTATGCTCGCGCTCTTTCAGTGCTTTCATACAGATAACCTCCCTTATTCTTTGCCGTAGTAGGCACGCAGATACATATCCTTAATTTCGCTCATCAGGGGCAGGCGGGGATTGGCGCCGGTGCACTGGTCATCGAATGCCTGCTCCACCATATCGTCCAGGGTGTCCAGGAAATGCTTTTCGTCCACGCCATATTCCTGAATACTCTTCTTAATACCAACATAGTCTTTCAGCTCGTCGATCTTCTTGATCAGACCTTCCAGCTTGTCAGCATCCGTACGGCCCTTAACGCCAAGAGCGTCTGCCACCTCGGCATAGCGCGCCAGGGTGTGGGGGTGGTCATACTGGGGGAAGGTGCCCATCTTGGCAGGTACTTCCGCCGCATTGAACCGCAGTACATAGTCGATCATCAGCGCGTTTGCCACGCCGTGGGGCAGGTGGTGGAACGCGCCCAGCTTATGGGCCATAGAGTGGCACACACCCAGGAACGCGTTGGCAAATGCCATACCGGCCATGGTGGCTGCGTTGGCCATCTTCTCACGAGCCACCGGATCGTTAGGGCCGTTGTCGTAGGCACGGGGCAGGTACTGGAAGATCATCTGCAAAGAGCGGATCGCCAGGCCGTCGGTATAATCGGTAGCCATCATGGAAGCGTAAGCCTCCAGGCAGTGGGTCACTGCGTCAATACCGGAAGCAGCAGTCAGACCCTTAGGCGCAGTCATGTGGAAGTCTGCGTCCACAATCGCCATATTGGGCATCAGCTCATAGTCCGCCAGCGGGTACTTCACGCCGGTGCGCTCATCGGTAATTACAGCAAAGGGCGTTGCCTCGGAACCGGTACCGGCTGAGGTGGGAACGGCGATAAAGTACGCCTTTTCGCCCATCTTGGGGAAGGTGTACACACGCTTACGAATATCCATAAAGCGCATAGCCAGATCCAGGAAGTCCACTTCCGGGTGCTCGTACATCACCCACATGATTTTGCCGGCGTCCATGGCGGAACCGCCGCCAACGGCGATAATGCAATCCGGCTGGAAAGCGTTCATGGCAGCCACACCCTCTTTGGCGCAAGCCAGGGTGGGGTCCGGAGCCACATTAAAGAATGTGGTATGGGTCACGCCCATTTCGTCCAGTTTATCAGTGATAGGCTTGGTGTAGCCATTCTTATACAGGAAGCTGTCCGTAACAATGAATGCCTTTTTCTTCTGCATCACATTGCCCACTTCGTCCAGCGCCACCGGCAGGCAGCCTTTCTTAATGTACACCTTCTCCGGGGCACGGAACCACAGCATATTTTCCCTTCTTTCTGCAACGGTTTTGATGTTCACCAGGTGCTTGACCCCAACATTCTCAGACACGGAGTTGCCGCCCCAGGAGCCGCAGCCCAGGGTCAGGGACGGTGCCAGCTTAAAGTTGTACAGGTCGCCGATACCGCCGAAAGAGGACGGGGTGTTCACCAGCACACGGCAGGTCTTCATCTTGGCGGAGAATGCGTCCAGCTTCTCCTGCTCGGTCACCGCGTTCAGATATACGGAAGAGGTATGACCGTAGCCGCCGTCTGCAATCAGCTGAGCAGCCTTTTCCAGTGCGTCATTAAAGTTCTCGGATTTATACATAGCCAGCACCGGGCTCAGCTTTTCGTGGGCAAATTCCTCGCTAATGTCTACGCTCTCCACCTCGCCGATAAGCACCTTGGTCTCCTCGGGAATGGTCACGCCGGCCAGTGCCGCAATGGTCACCGGCTTTTGACCCACGATCTTTGCGTTCAGGGCGCCATTGATAATAATGGTTTTGCGCACCTTATCAATCTCGTCCGCTTTCAGGAAGTAGCAGCCTCGATCCTCAAATTCCTTGCGCACCGCCTTGTAGATCTTCTTATCCACAATGCAGCTCTGCTCGGAGGCGCAGATCATACCGTTATCAAAAGTCTTGGAATGGATAATCGAGTTCACCGCCAGCTTAATATCAGCGGTATCGTCAATAATGGCAGGGGTGTTACCGGCGCCAACGCCCAGGGCAGGCTTGCCGCTGGAGTACGCGGCCTTTACCATACCGGGGCCGCCGGTTGCCAAAATGGTGTCTGCCTCTTTCATCAGCAGGTTGGTCATATCCAGAGACGGTGCGTCAATCCAGCTGATGATCCCCTCCGGCGCGCCGGCTGCCACAGCAGCGTCCAGCACAATCTTGGCCGCAGCAGTGGTGCTCTTCTTGGCCCGGGGATGGGGAGAGATGATAATGCCGTTGCGGGTCTTCAGGCAGATCAGGGTCTTAAAGATGGCCGTAGAGGTGGGGTTGGTGGTGGGGATCACCGCCGCAATCACGCCCAGAGGCTCTGCGATCTTCTTAATACCGTAGGCCTTATCTTCCTCGATCACGCCGCAGGTTTTGGTGTTCTTGTATGCATTATAAATGTACTCTGCCGCGTAGTGGTTCTTGATGATCTTGTCTTCTACCAAGCCCATGCCGGTCTCTTCCACCGCCATCTTGGCCAGGGGAATTCTTGCCTTATTGGCAGCCATGGCCGCCGCAAAGAAAATTTTATCCACCTGCTCCTGGGTGTAAGTGGCGAACTCCCGCTGCGCTGCGCGCACACGGTCCAGCTCCGCCTCCAGCTTTTCTACGCTGTCGATGATTTCTCTTGCCATTTTATTGCCTCCAAGTTGTACTTACTATCATAGCGGTGTTCCGCTAATCCATCTATATCATACTGAAAAGCCTTTGCCTTTGCAAGCCTTTTGGGCACAAATCTACCATACCACTAAAAATTGATAATCTTTTAACGATGTTTTTGGGCATATTTTTGAATAAGCCGAAATAATTTGTTACAAAGTTCACAATTTCATCCAATTTCGGAACAATTTTCCGCCTTTTTCCCGGCGTTTCTCCCCTATTTCTCAAAACACGCCCGCTATCGTGTTACGCTGTTCACATTGTTTTTGGTGGAATTGCATAAAGCGGTGCGGTTATTTGTAGGGTGCTTGCTTAACCGTTTAATCCCTCCACCGCCTACGGCGGTCCCCCACCGAACCGGTGCCCGTCCCCTCTGTCGCTGCGCGACATCTCCCCGCACTGCGGGGAGTCACCCATTACAAGGGAGGCTTATCGGTTACATCTTCTTCGCCCCCCTTGCAAAAGGGGGAAAGCAGCGCAGCCGCAAGGGGGATTGCACGATCCAACACCCACAAAAAAACAGCGCCCGTCCGCAGACAGGCGCTGTTTGGCGTGGAACACTATTATTTTTTCGGCACCAGGCGCTCTTTGCCGCCCATATACGGCTGCAAGGCCTTGGGCACCAGTACGCTGCCGTCTGCCTGCAAGTTGTTCTCCAGGAAGGCGATGAGCATTCTGGGGGGCGCCACCACCGTGTTGTTCAGGGTGTGGGCCAGGTAATTGCCGTGCTCGCCCTTAACGCGGATCTTCAGGCGGCGAGCCTGGGCGTCGGACAGGTTGGAGCAGGAGCCCACCTCAAAATATTTCTTCTGACGAGGGGACCAGGCCTCCACGTCTACGCTCTTGACTTTCAAATCTGCCAAATCGCCGGAGCAGCACTCCAGGGTGCGCACCGGAATATCCAGGCTGCGGAACAGGTCCACCGTGTTCTGCCACAGCTTGTCGAACCACATTTTGCTCTCCTCCGGCTTGCAGACCACGATCATCTCCTGCTTCTCAAACTGATGGATACGGTACACGCCGCGCTCCTCAATGCCGTGCGCGCCCTTCTCCTTGCGGAAGCAGGGAGAGTAAGACGTCAGGGTCTTGGGCAGCTCGCTCTCCGGGGTGATGGTATCAATAAATTTGCCGATCATAGAGTGCTCGGAAGTACCGATCAGGTACAGGTCCTCACCCTCAATCTTGTACATCATGGCGTCCATCTCGGCAAAGCTCATTACGCCGGTAACCACATTGGAGCGGATCATAAACGGCGGCACGCAATAGGTAAAGCCACGGTCGATCATAAAGTCACGGGCATAACTGATGACCGCAGAGTGCAGCCGGGCAATATCGCCCATCAGGTAATAAAAGCCGTTACCGGCCACCTTGCGGGCAGCGTCCAGATCAATGCCGTCAAAGCGCTCCATAATGTCCGTATGGTACGGCACCTCAAAATCCGGCACCACCGGCTCCCCAAAGCGCTCCACCTCTACATTTTCACTGTCATCCTTACCGATGGGCACGCTGGGGTCAATGATATTGGGAATGGTCATCATGATCTTGGTGACCTGCTCGTTCAGCTCGTTGGCCTCTTTGGTCAGTTCTTCCAGCTCCTTGGCCTGATCCGCCACCTTTTGGCGCAGGGCCATGCCCTCTTCCTTCTTGCCCTGCGCCATCAAGGCGCCAATCTCCTTAGACAGTTTGTTACGGTTTGCACGCAGCTCGTCCGCCTTGGTCATGGCAGCCCGACGACGCTCATCCAGTTCGATTACCTGATCCACCAGGGGCAGCTTTTCGTCCTGAAATTTCTTTCTGATGTTCTCCTTTACCAGTTCGGGATTTTCCCGCACAAATTTCATATCCAGCATACTTTTATTCTCCTAACTTATTGGCCAAATCTTTTAGATCTTCATTGGAATAGAATTCAATTTCCAGCGTGCCTTTGCCCCGGCCGGGCACCACGCGCACCTTGCGGCCCAAGGTCTCCTTCAGCGCCAGTTCCACCTCGTCGTAAAACGCGTCCCGTCGAGATCGGGGCTTGGGTGCCGCACCGGCTTCCTGCTGACTGCGCTTAGCCAGTTTTTCCACATCCCGCACCGTGAGTTTGTGTGAAACGATTTGCTCCGCCGCCGCATAAATCAGCGCCTCATTGGGCAGTCCCAGCAGCGCCCGGGCGTGACCGGCAGAGATGGTGCCGCTTTTGGTCATCTCCCGCACCTCCGGGGGCAGCTTGAGCAGCCGCAGACTGTTGGCAATCGCCGGGCGGGACTTGCCTACGCTGGCTGCCACCTGATCCTGGGTAAAACCGCAGCGGTCAATCAGCGCTTGCAGCCCCTCCGCTTCCTCAATGGGATTCAGATCCTCACGCTGCAAGTTCTCAATAATGGCGATCTCCATGGTCTCCACATCAGACAATTCCCGGATCACCACCGGCACCTCTCGCAGTCCGGCGATGCGGCTGGCTCTGTATCGCCGCTCACCGGCCACCAGCTGGTACCCGCCGCCGGGCAGGGGCCGCACCAAAAGAGGCTGCAACACGCCGTGCTGGCGAATACTCTCCGCCAATTCCTCCAACGCCGTTTCGTCAAAGGTCTTTCGGGGCTGCTCCTTGTTGGGTACGATCTCCTCTAAGGGCAGCGTGTTGTTTGCCACTAACTCATCAACGGAATTCTCTAAAAACAACTGGCCCAGTCCTTTGCCCAGGCCGGATTTTTTGTTTGCCATCGCATTTCCTCCGCTTTTCCTATACCTATTATATTATAGAGCCGGGTCAACGGCTCTGCTTAACCACCTCGTCTGCCAACTTTTTATACGCAAAGCTGGCCTTACAGTATTTTTCATAATACAGCACCGGTTTGCCGTAGCTGGGGGCTTCTGCCAGCTTAACGCTGCGGGGGATCATGGTGTGATAGGTTTTGCCGGGGAAGTATTTCTCCACCTCGTCTACCACCTGCTGAGTCAGCTTTAACCGGCTGTCATACATGGTAAAGACCACCCCTTGCAGCTCCAAGTGGGGGTTATAGTGCTGTTTGACCGTGCGCACGGTGCTGAGCAACTGGCTCAAGCCCTCCAAGGCGTAATATTCGCATTGCAGGGGTACGATCAGGGTGTCTGACGCCACCAATGCATTCAGGCTCAGCAACCCCAAGCTGGGCGGACAGTCAATAATAATATAGTCATACTCCACCACCAGGGTGGCAATGGCTTTTTTTAGCGCACGAAACCGATCCTCCGTCTCCGCCAGTTCCAGCTCCGCGCCGGCCAAGTTCATGTTCGCCGGCAGCAAATCCAGGTTCTTAAAGGGCGTTTCGTGCAAAATCGCACGGGCAGGCTGGTTGTCCACCAAAATATCATAGGTGGAATACTCAATTTCGCTTTTATCCACACCTACGCCGCTGGTGCTGTTGCCCTGGGGGTCAACGTCTACCAGCAAAGTCTTTTTGCCCTTGGCGCCTAAAGCAGCCGCCAAATTGACGCAAGTGGTGGTTTTGCCCACGCCGCCTTTTTGATTAAAAATAGAAATGGTTTTTCCCATATCGGCACCTCCGATTGGTATTATACAACAAAGGCCCGTCCGCTTCAAGGGTTTCACGTGAAACAGCGCGTATTATTTTTGGAGATTTGTGGCTGTCGAATTTGGCCATACCATATCTTGTGGCGCCGTTTTCGTGTTTCACATGAAACAACATTCGGCTGCATTTTCGGCGTGTTTCATATGAAACATACAAATTGCGAGCCTACACTATGTTTCACATGAAACACAGAATGGCCCGGCGTTGCCGCCGAGCCATCCCGTGTGATGAAAAGAGGAGAATATGTTAAAACGGTTTCCCGTTTTAAGCGGGTTTGTCTGCATTTGCAGAGGATTGTGTAGTGCTTTCGTCTGTATGCTTGGGTATGCGCACATGGAATTCGATATAATCGTCCGTCTCTGTTTTATTGCTGACCGCGTCAATACCGCTGGCTTGCATTGTGGCAATGGCCTTGTTTACAGTATTGACAAAGATACGCACATCTCGAAACAGGGGCACCACCTTGCGGCGATGCTTGTCCGCCGGCGCATCTTCACCCAGCAGGTGCGCAATCATACTTTCTGTCTGTTCTACATTCAGGTGGCGGTCGGTGACTGCCCTTAGCACCGTCCACATGACTTCCGGGTCGTCCACTTTCAGCAGTGCCCGGGCGTGGCGCTCCGTCAGCCCTTCTTTTTCAATATAGTACCGCACATCGGCAGGCAGTCGCAGCAGACGCAGCTTGTTGGAGAGCGCTGACTGGCTCTTGCCCAGTTTTTTGCCGATCTCCTGTTGCGTCAGTCCAAAATGCTCGTGCAAATGCGCAATAGCCAGGGCTTCCTCAAAGAAATTTAAGTTCGCTCGCTGAATGTTCTCTAAAATGGAAATCACTGCGCTGTCCTGGTAATCACAGTCCAGCACAATGCAGGGCACCGTTTGCAGGTTGGCCAAGATGGACGCCCGCAGCCGCCGCTCCCCGGCAATCAGCTCATAATAATCACTGTTGTTGATCCGCCGTGCCAGCAATGGCTGCAACACGCCGTTTTGCTGAATGGAGTCTGCCAGCCCCAGCATTTCCTCGCTGCTGAATTGCTTGCGGGGCTGATAGGGGTTGGGCAGCAGCCGTTCCGTTGGGATCTCTACGATCTCTTTGGCCATGTCCTCATCTCCTTTGACTATACTGTATCACAGTTTAGAACAAAAAGAAAGACTTTCCCATCGGGGGAAAGTCAATCTAAAACCGCAGCTTCGACAGGCTTATAACGGCTTGATATCTATTTTTTTAGGCTTTCGCGGGTATTTTGTCGGGGTTTGCGATATTTTTCGCACCACAACCAAATGACGGCTGTCTCCGCTTGGTAGTTTATATGAAACATTCTGTTCCAACTCCCCGCCAAGGGTCGCTATGGCACACTTTGCCGCCGCCACCTCGTCCTCCGCGCCTTTCAGCGCCAAGAACGCGCCGCCCACTTTCACAAAAGGCAGACAGTATTCGCACAGCACCGGCAGGGGCGCCACCGCTCTGGCAGTGGCAATATCGTACTGCTCCCGATAGTCCGGGTCTTTGCCCAAAATCTCCGCCCGCGCATGCACCCGCTCTGCCACCAGCCCGCAGCCATGGAGCACATCTTTCAGGAACACCAGCCGCTTATGCAGACTGTCTGCCAGGGTCAGATCCAGATCCGGCCGGGCGATCAGCAGCGGCAGACCGGGAAACCCGGCACCGGTACCTACATCAATCACCCGGGCATTTCTCGGTATCTCCACAAAACGCAGCGGCTCTATGGAGTCGATAAAATGCTTTTCCAGTATGCCCTCCGGATCGGTAATGCCGGTCAGATTCATTTTTTCGTTCCACGCCACCAGTCGCTGGGCATACAGATCCAGCCGTTGGGCTGCGTAGCCGTCCACAGCAATATTTAGTTCTTCAAGCAGTCGGGATAATTTCTCCGTGTCGATCATAGGCTCTCCAATAGAATGTGCAACGCTGCCACATCCGCCGGGTTGACCCCGCTGATCCGGGCAGCCTGCCCCAGGTTTTCAGGGCGAACGGCAGCCAGCTTTTCCTTCGCTTCCAACCGCAGTCCGGTGAGTTTGCTGTAATCTATATCCGCCGGTATCCGCTGGGCCTCCACCCGGCGCAGCTCCTTAATCTGCTGTTCCTGACGGGCAATGTACCCGGCGTATTTAATACCGATCTCTACCTGTTCAAACACCGCTGCCGGCAAGTCCGGCCGTTTCGGATCCACCGGTGCCAAATCTGCGTAGGTCAGTTGGGGGCGCTTTAGCAGTTCCTCCAATTTGCAGCCGGTTTTTAGGGGTGCCGTGCCCTTAGCAGTCAATATTTGCTGAATGGTGTCGGTTAGAGGCACGCTCACCTGCGCCACCCGCTGCCGTTCTTCTTCAATCAGCCGTTGTTTTTCCAAGTATTTATCATAACGTTCCTGTGAAATCAGTCCCACCCGATAACCGGTAGGTGTCAATCGCCGGTCGGCGTTGTCCTGGCGCAGCACCAAACGGTACTCGCTGCGGCTGGTCATCATACGGTAGGGGTCTGTGCAGCCCTTGGTCACCAAATCGTCGATCAGGGTGCCAATGTAGCTGCTGCCCCGATCCAGCACCAGCGGCTCCCGTCCCAGCACCAACATAGCGGCGTTGATCCCGGCCACCAGCCCCTGGGCGGCGGCTTCTTCGTAGCCGCTGGAGCCGTTAAACTGACCCGCACCAAACAGCCCGGGAAAGTCGTGAAACTCCAAGCTGGCTTTCATGGCCCGCGGGTCCACGCAGTCGTACTCAATGGCGTAGGCGGTGCGCATCACCTGGGCGTGTTCCAAACCGGGAATGGTGTGGATAAACGCCAGCTGCACATCCTCCGGCAGGGAGGAGGACAACCCTTGCAGGTACATTTCTTCCGTCTTTTCGCCGCACGGCTCCACAAACAACTGGTGCCGTTCCCGATCGGAGAAGCGCACCACCTTGTCCTCAAAGCTGGGGCAGTACCGCGGGCCTTTGCCCTCAATTTTGCCACTGTACATAGGACTGCGGTCCAGGTTGTCTAAGATCACCTGTTTGGTGGCAGCATTGGTGTAGGTGATGTGACACACCACCTTGTTCTCCGGCGGTGTATCCGTCTCAAAGCTAAAAGGCACCGTGCGGTCGTCGCCGGGCTGCACTTCCATTTTGTCAAAATCCAAACTGCGGGCGTTCACCCGGGAAGGGGTGCCGGTCTTGAACCGGCGCAGGGGCAAACCCAGCTTTTTCAGCGCCGTTGCCAGCGCCGTTGCCGGGAACATACCGTCCGGCCCGCTTTCGTAGCTCACATCGCCCACATACACGCGGCCGCCCAGAAAAGTGCCGGTGGCCAGTACCACCGCCTTGGCAGTATAGACCGCTTCCAGCTTAGTGGTCAGGCGCCAAAGGCCGTCCTCCCCTTGAACAATATCTGTAATTTCGCACTGGCGCAGGTCCAAATTGTCTTGCCGCTCCAGCGTGTGCTTCATTCCTCCGGCGTAGGCGCGCCGGTCAATCTGTGCCCGCAGGGAGTGCACCGCCGGGCCTTTGCCCAGGTTCAGCATTCTTGATTGAAGCGTGTAGCGATCCGCCGCCTTGCCCATTTCGCCGCCCAACGCGTCGATCTCTCGCACCAGGTGACCCTTAGAGGTGCCGCCGATGGAGGGATTGCAGGGCATATTGCCTACCCAGTCCATATTGATGGTAAACACAGCGGTGCTGCACCCCAGCCGTGCCGCTGCCAATCCGGCTTCGATCCCGGCATGGCCGGCGCCGATCACCGCCACATCGTATGCTTTTGCAAAATATTCCATTACTTACCTACACAAAATTTTTCAAAAATCCGATCTACCACTGCTTGTGTCGCCCGGGCACCGGTGAGAGAAAGCAGGGCATCCGCCGCCGCGTCAATGCTCACATTCACCGCGTCATAGGTCATGCCGCCTTTCAGCGCAGCCACAGCCTCCGCCACACAGTCTGCCGCCGTTTGGCAGCACTGCCGCTGTCGCTCGTTGGCAAGGAGCGGATCCGCCGCGTCAAAATTCTGTACCCCAAGGGCGTCTGCCACCGCCACCGCCAAATCGTCCCGACCGGTGTGGTTCTTGGCGCTGTACGCCACCACCCGATCAAAGGCGGCTCTGATTTTTTCCTGCACCGCCGCCGGAGGCAAATCGTTTTTGTTCACCACCGCCACAGCGGTTTTGCCCTTGCAAAGGGTTATCAGCTCTTCGTCCGCCGGAGTCAGGGGCGTGCTGCCGTCAAACACCGCCAGCACCAGCCGCGCTTGTTGCAACCGGGCCTGTGCTCGCTCCACGCCGATCTGCTCCACCACATCGTCCGTTTGGCGCAGCCCGGCGGTATCCGCCAGCCGCAGAGTCAGATCTCCCAGCCGCACCGTGCGCTCCACCACATCCCGGGTGGTGCCCTGCACGGCGGTCACAATGCTGGTCTCCTGACCGGTCAGATCGTTCATCAGGGCGCTTTTGCCCACATTGGGGCGTCCAACGATCACCGTATCCACCCCGGCGGTCATCAGCTGACCATTGTCATAGCCTGCCAGCAGGTGAGAGAGCAAGCCCTGCGCCTGTTGCAGGCTCTCCAGCAAGGTGTCACTGTCCAGCTCCGGGATCTCCTCGTCCGGGTAGTCCACCCAGGCCGCCATACCGGCGCTCACTTCCATGAGAATATCCAGCGCGCCCTCGATCTTTTGCCGCAGGGCACCGGACAAGGCGGTATAGGCACTGTCTGCCGCCGCCTGGCCGGAGGCGGAAATCAGATCCGCCACGCTTTCCGCCTCGGTTAGGTCCATTTTGCCGTGTAAGAACGCCCGCTTGGTAAATTCGCCGGGACCGGCAGGGGCTGCACCGGCGGCCAGAACCGCTTGCAGGGTGCGTTCCACCGTCACCAGACCGCCGTGAACGCTCAGCTCCACCACATCCTCACCTGTGTAGGAGCGGGGCGCACGAAACACCAGCGCCACCGCCTGATCAAAGGCTTTTTCGCCCTGTGCCACGCTGCCGAAACGGGCCGTGTAGCCGGGCAGATCGGCGAGCCGACTGCCGTCTGCCGCACGG
>UMCP01019722.1_pt1 | contig 13756 bp, 20 predicted proteins | sample 1964261 | NCBI WGS metagenome assembly UMCP01 (sample SAMEA4835971, study PRJEB28245) | human gut metagenome | biome: gut microbiome; material: fecal sample | place: Denmark | collected 2008
TGCTTGTTGAAGTGCCTTTTACGTTGTAGGCTGCGATATGCTTTTGTGCGTCCGCTATGTCCTCACGTAACTTTTGAGCCTCTTTCGTTTTCAACTGTACAGCGGTCATAGCATCGAGAGAGCCTTGTAACTCTTTCAGTCTTGCTTCCCAATAAGCCCTGTTTTGTATTGTTACTTTTTCTTCATTTCCGTTGTTCGTATTGTTTGTTTCGGGCTTTGGTGCATCCCCGAAAAGCATTTGCGCTTCCTCTACCGTGTTATCGTATATTTTTCGGGCTTTTCGCATCTTATCCAAAGCCTCCGTTATCTCGTTCGTGGTATAGGTCATTGCGCCTATCCCGGTCATCGGATCGCCCGGAACGAAATGCGTTTCATCGAACTGCTTCAACAAATCCTTGTCAATCTCCGTTTCTCCGTTGAGCGTTTCAAGTATCTGCCAATAGTAGGTTTTTGAAAGCAACTTTCCGTCTTTTCCTGTTTGTCTGCCGAACTTCTTTTCAAGGGCTTTCAACAAATCTTCCTTTGCATCGCTTGTCTTTCCTGCGTAGGTTTCCCCGGCTTCCGACCTTGCTCTTTCCAATGCCCTTGCCTTTGCAGCTTCCCTTGCAGCATCGGTAACAGCCCTGTAAGCCCCCTCTACATCTTTCAGTGATTGTATTTCAGAGTTTAGTCCGTCAAGGTATTTGCCGTATTGGTTGATAATGGTCTGCTTGGTCTTTTCGTACTCATTCGTACCCTCTTTTGCGGCTTCAAGTCGGGCGAAAAGGTCGTCAATCTGTACCTGTTCCGCATCCAGTTCCTTGTTGTACTGCTTTGTGGTTTCGTTCAGTTTCCGTTGCGCCTTTTCCGCATCGGTCTGATAGGTGCATAGCTTGTAAATGCCATAGGACAAAGAAGCTACCGCCAACGCTGCAAGCATATACGGATTTTTAGCCATAGCAATATTCAATGCTTCAGTTTTTGCTTTTAGCACTGTCATAACGGCTTGCATCTTCGTAAGCCCTGCCATGTGTGCAAGCGTGGCTTGGTATCGTAGGTTTTCCGCAACGGAAAGAGTCATAACTGCCGCCTTGTAAACTCCATAGGTAGCTACAAGTTCGGTAATGACCCTGCCGACTTCCTTATAATTTTCCACAAGCCCGGTAACTGTGTGTATAGCATCCACAATGGTTTCTTGGCTTTCCTGCCCTATATCGTTAAGCATCGAACTCCAAGCACCCTCCAAATTGGAAAGAGAACCGCTAATGCCTTGCGACTGTTTTTCAAGCATACCGTAGAACTGTCCACCTTCTGCCGTAGCTGCTGCAAATGCCTTTTCCATGTCTGCGGCTGATATTGCGCCTTTCGACATTTCATCACGTAATTCTGATATGCTTTTCCCTGTGTCCTTTGATATTTGGTTTAAAGGGTTGAACCCTGCATTAATCATTTGCAACAGGTCTTGACCCATCAGTTTGCCGTTTGCTGACGCTTGAGAGAAAGCCAATACAAGCGAATTGAACCGTTCGGTATTTCCCATTGAAATATCCCCGATCTGCCGGAGTATCGGCATAACCTTTTCGACAGCAATACCGAATCCAAGCATGGTTTGCGCTCCTTTAGCCAATGGTTCAAGTGTCATAGGGGTTTTAACCTCGAACTCACGCAAGGCACTGAAAAGTTCCTTTGCTGCATCCTTGTTTCCCAACAGGGTTTCAAAGGATATTTCAAGGGATTCAACCTCACCACGCATTTTAATGACTTCTCCGATAAAAGATGAAAGTTGCTGTGTTGTGAAATATGTTGCGATGGCTTTACCGATATTCTTGAATGAAGTATCAATGCGTGCGCTTTCAGCTTCAGCTTTATCACCGATACCGCTAAAGATATTCATTGATTGTTGTGCATCCCTGCGCAACTGAGAGTTATCTAACTCTATGCTGAAACCTATTTTACCATCGTCTGTGTTCATATAAATTCTTCTTCTTCGTTATCGTCAAAATTATCGGGATTGTTTGCATCAAGGCTTTCGTCCCATTCCTCTGTTTCTTCATCATCGTAAGAGGGTGCAGCGTAACCATACATCAACAGGTTTTCGTAGCTCATTTCATAAAGGACATAATTGGGGGGTGTATTGAGCAACTTTGCCCAACCGTAAATCATTCCCCAAATGCTGTCTCCACTTCCTTTGTCCTTTTTAGTAGATTTGCTTCTGATAGGGAAGTGGTAAGCCCGAAAAAATCACTTATCTGCATATTGTTCAGACGCTTTGTTACGACTTCACGGAGCGTTTTGTTGGTACATTCTTCAAGGATAAGTGTTGATAAATGTTCAAGTTCATTTACTTCAACCTGTTTTTTATGGAAATACTCTGTTTCCCATCGTAGTTTATTCCAACGGAAAACACGTTTTGGAACAATCTTATCGACAATGATTGTTCTATGCTCGTTTACCCTCTTTGCACCGAGAATAAGCGTTGCCGCAATCTTACCCAATGGCTTGCAATACTTAGCCTTGTTAAGCACTTCAAACAATATGTTGTCAGCGTCAAATCTGATATCCGGCATTTCCGCAATCTGTTCAGAAATGAGGATTAGCGTTGCAGGGGTCGGTGGTGCAATAGGGTACACGTTTCCTGCAATTTCCAAACTTTCGCTTGAACGCTGCAAAATGGTATCTGTAACTGTTTTTTCTATCGTTTCCATAAAACAATTTGTTTCAATTAGTAGGCTTCCGGGAGTTGAACCCGGCTTTCACCGAAATTCGGTGCGTCCTGACCGATAGACGAAAGCCTTGCGCCAAGCTACTTCGCTGCGACATTCGCTTTTGCTGCCACTGCGATTGATGTGGCTTTTTTCTTGAAGCGGCTGTACCAATAGTTCTGCGCTCCTTTAATAATTTCAAATTCAAGGTCTGCATAGTTACCGTCCTCTTCGGAGTAACCCGGTTTGAACGAGATTGAAGAAAGAGGAACTTTGATACCTCTTGCGCCCACATTCTTAGGTGTAACCTTTACGGACCAATCGCCATCAACAAGGTGGGTCTTTACTTTAAAATCTCCCTTTTCATCACCATCTGTTGAAACTTCTTCTCCAAGTCCAAGCAGCTTGTAAAATTCTTCGTCAGGCTCGATTACACGAGTTTTCAAAGTAAAACCGCCCTCTTGCTTTTCTTTGGCGACCGTTTCACCGCCAGTAGCTTTCATTTCAAGCGTATCACCATCTGACGGCTCAAGCGTGGTTGATTTGTCCTTAATCACGCCTATTGACTTCATGTCAGAACCGTTGAAGCTATCATCTTCCCCGGATTTGGCAATGTCAATCTCACATTTAGACCACGCCATTGTTATTTTCTTTCTTGCCATAATTTTGTGAATTAAAAAGTTTTACGTCTATAATGTAACCGTAGATTGATGAAATGCTGTTCTATACCTTCAACCGGGAAACTGTTGGGAGTTCCGTCTTTCTCAAACAGGTATTCATCATCTTCCAAGTTGGAAAGGACTGTGTTTATCAATGCTTCCAATTCGTCGATACGTGTAATGTCCTCTGCCAGCTCTCCATCGTCCGAAATTTGCTTGTTTGGCACGTAGATATGCACAAGTACGATTCCAGACTGCTCTTGTTCGTCTATCCCTGTAAGGAATTTGACCACGATGTCTTCTGTCATCGCATTCTTTGGTCGCATATTGTTACGGTAAATTTTACCGCCTATCGTATCCTTGAACTCACTGTTCTTTATGATGCGGTACACATCACGTTCGATTTGTTTTGCTGTCTTTTCCATTATTTCACTGTAAATCCTAATTGTAGCAACATCCTTTTGATGAGTGTCCCGGCTTTCAGCTCAGCTGATGAAATGACATTGTACCCTTTTGCTTCCACATATTCGGCATAGTTCATACCTGCGGTTACAATAAGTGTGATGCCTTTTTTCCTCTTTGCTTTCTTGATACATGAAGACAGGAATTTGTCTCCCTTTGAAACTCCCTCATCGCCATTCTTCACTTTATCAACACAGTTCCTTTGTACAACCTTTCCATCCCTCAGCACTGCGTAACCGATAGAACTTCTAAGATTACCTGTACGGTCTGTATAATCACCTCCGTTACGTGCTTCGATGATACAGTTTTCGCCAACAAAGCAAAACAGTTCAACGATATACTGTAATTTGGATTCAGACTTCATTTCTATTCTGTCTCCGATTACGCTAAGCGGTGTTATCATTTTAAACGGCATTACACTATGATTTTTATTCGTCCCATAATTGTAGGAGTTGGAATACCTTGTACCGCAAATTCCCCCAAATCACGACCGTCACGTTCCAGCTTGACCCTTTTTGTGTCAAGTGGCAGGCTGTTATCTTCAACCAGTACCGTATAGGTAGCCTGATTGAATTTGCCGTCTTCATATCGACCTTTCGAGTTATTGGTCTCAGTTTTGATAGAACAGGGGATTGGTTCGCTCCAAGTCTTTGAACTTGTCATAAGCGGTTCTCCGTCTTCATTGAACCTTGAACCTGTAAATTTGCAATATCGTAGATTCCCGTTTGTTCTCATATTACCATAAGTGTGTGCCATCCTCTATGACTTTGAACATATCGGGGAAAACTTCTTCCGCTTCAAGTCCGTAGATATTGCACCAGTGCTTTATGCTTTTTTTGACTTCATTTTCTTTCACCGATGTTGAAATGCCATTTTCAGAACGGCTGCTTTCGACATATCCCATAACCAAGCATACCGCCAACCGAAAAATCTGTTCATCTTTCGGCTTTGCGGTTGCTTTAGGGTCTATGCCATCATTGAAAAGCACAAGCTCTATTGTTGCGTTATCAGGATAAAATGTGTTGGCTATTGCGTTACACAAATTTCTCAATGCGGCTAAGTTGTCCACGGCTAATTCTTCGTTTTGAGGGTGTAAATTCCGTTCATTTCAGTAATCACGGGAAGTGCGTATGCTTCCGCTTTGGTAAACTCAACACCGTTTGAGCCTTGCGTTTCACCAACTCCCCATTGGGACACACGGATACGACCGTAGTTTGAATAAGCAACGCCCGGCTCTGCTTTCAGCTCGCTGTTCGCATAGGCATTCTTCACGATACCCAGTTTTCCTTCCGGGATAAATACCATGTTTTTGGCGTTCCAAGGGGTGTACGGTTTGCGTGAAGTTCCGTTTTGTATCATAACCTGTCTGCGGATAGGCTCGAACAATGGATAACTGTTTTGCGACATATATTCGTTGATGTCTTTTAGCTGAACCATACGTGATGATTTGTCTGTACCCCAAACCATCTGTTTCATTTTCTTAGAACGGCACATGAAAGAGATAAGGGACGGAGCGCACAATACTTTGGCGAATACCGTCTTGTCCTGAGCAGCATCAATTATCGCCTGAATGTCCTCGAAACAATCGATTGTATCAATATTACCGTCAATCCATTCTTTTTTGGCACTTGCAATGTTTTCATCAGGCTGGTTGAACTTGATAGAGCCACGCACACCGCCCTCCGGGTTTGTATCCTCATCAAGGTTGAACACTCCCTCGTTAGACAATGCTCCCAAGAAAATCATATCCAATTTAGCCAAAACTCCCTTAACAGGTGTCTGCACGTTACCCCACATTAGGGTAATAAGCTGCTGTTTCTTCTGCTTATCGGGGATTGACTTGCTGTCAAGGATTTGCAGCACCTTACGATACTCCTGAATGGTCATCGGTAACGTGATGGCATGGTTGACGATTTTCTCTTTGAGGGTTTCCAAACCGTTTGTTCCAAGTATTGCTTCCTTAGAGGTATCTCCGATAGTAGGGGCTGCAACGGTCAGGTTGTACTGTCCGATCATCTCTTCGAAGTCAAGACCGATTGTAGGAGTGTCCCAGTCAAGGAAACGCTCGAAAATCACGTTGTCGAATAACTTCTTGTTCAATTCGGATGCGGCATCAAAGCGAACTTGTACGTTCTTTGTCAGTTCGCCAAAAATTGAACTATACAAAAATTGAGGCATAATCTTTACTGTTTAATTAATACAATGTTAGGATTGAACTTTAAGCACATACCCTGTTTCCAGTCTTCCGGGATAGGATGGCTAAGGTGATTATACAATAGCACTGCTTCGTATGCTGCATCAATGGTTGGAATGCCAGTACCCTTAAATTCAAGGTCTGTACCGATGATGGCATTGGGAATGTATGCAGGGCTTGCCGTTTCTTCCCCATTGCTTTCAATCAGGATGTCATTTTCTTTAAGTCCTGTGATTCCTGCCGCAAGCGTGATAACATCATAGTCTGCATTTGATGTGTCAATTTTTTGCACGGTTGTAGATTTGGTATCACCGAACTTCTGCACCTTATCACCGATAGCGAAAATGTGTCCTTTGGGTACTCGTGGAGCTGTCTCAGAACCTCCTGTTTGTACGGCTGCAAGTTTCAATACTCCAGCGGTCATTTCATCGAAATCAATCTTAATAAACAGACCTCTACGCAGGACCGTACCGATAGGGAAATTCTGTTTGGGTTTAAAACCTCCGGGCAAAATCTTACATTCACCCCTCCAAATTACAGGGGTGTTGCCCGAAAATGCTGTTTTCTTAAATTCGATAGCCATTGCTTCAAATTTTTAGGGTTTAACAATTAGTTGCTTGGCAGTGATTCAGCCCACGCTTTGGCATCATTACGCATGGCTTCTTCTGAACTGCTCAACTCATGCGCTCCGTCTTTGGGCATGAGCTTGTTGTTTACCAAGTCTTGTGCATATTCCGTCAGTTCCTTTTCAATGTCCGCATCATCAGCGATGCTAAAACGCTTCATCAGGAAGTCAGGAATGCCCAGTTCCTTAGCTTTGGCTGCAATTTGTTCTGAACGGCTTTTCTTCGTTTCATTGGATTTGAGCGTTTCATTCTCTTTAATGAGGTCTGAAATCTGCTTGTCTCGCTTCTGCATTTCGGTTTTGAACCATTCAGGGACATCGTTGCCGCCCTTGTATTCGCCCTCACCTTCACCCTCTCCGTCTTCGGTAGATTGTTTCGTGGTTGATTGCTTTTTCTTAGTCTTCCTCGTTATCTCCGCTTGCATAGCCTTTGCATACGGTACGAGTGAATCCACTTTCTTTGCGATGTCCTCATCGGAAGCATCGTCAGACAGACCCTCCGAACCCAGTTCAACGAGTTCGCCGAGTGCCTTTTCTGTAAGCCCCATGTCCTTGCATTTACCAGTCAGGAGCGTTAATAACTTCTTTTTCATGCTTTGAAATTTTCAATGTTACATTTGTATCTTGTGCAAATATAGCCATAAATCTTATATATGTGCTTATTAAGCACATATATTTTTAAATCTTCCAAATGTCGGATTAGCACGGTGTTACCTGTTTATCAGGTACTTGAAGGGAAATTTTTCTGAATTTTTTTCTCAAAAAGGTTGCCTGTATTAAATAAAACCCTTACGTTTGCATTGTCGGAGTGCTTAATGAGCACTCCATAAAAGTAAAAATCAAATAAAAACGTAACTGACATGAAACGATATTTTGTGAACGGAAAAGAAATCAGTGAGTGTGAAGCTAAAGCTATTGATGACAAGAATAAAGAGTACATGAAAAGTACAGATTTGGCAATGTGGGCAAAATGTCAATTTATAGTAGTGATTAACAAATAAAATTCAACGCAATATGACACAGAAAGAATTTGAAGACCGTACAGGTTATACACCGACTGGTGATGAGTTTATCAAAATCCATGAAATGTATATGAATACAGACCTTGATAAAGATATTTTCTGCAAGGCATGGATGAACAACAAGGATTTGCTTGCTGAAATTGTTACCAAGACGATAGTAGCGAGGGAACTTCAAGAACAAAAAGACCGTATGGCTGACTTCCTGATTGCACAGGCTGAAAAATGGAGTGCAAGTGATTTGAGGGAAAAGGCTATTGAAATGGTAGGAGACAGGGAATACATCAGGCGTAAGGTTACGAGAGGCTTTAACCTTTGGTATGACGATAGAGAATTGATAAATGAGATTTTGAAAAAATAACCGATACAGCTATGAAACAATATACAGTTTATTTCACTGAACCTATCAAGCACACATATACAGGCGACAGATTTAATAAGGAGTTGAAGAAATGGGAATGCGGTGTAGAGTGTGAAGAATATAAAGACACGTTTACATTTTATTCTCTTGCTCCTGCAAAGAAGCTCATCAAAGCCAATCTTGATAAATACAAAGGTTCATGTATAACAAAGACATGGGCTAACGGGGATTGGGAAAATTTGGGAGAAATCAACCTCAAAGGTTCAAACAAGACCTTTATAGCAAATACCAAACAGAAAGTAGTAAACTATTAGTAAAAGAGCAAATATGATACGGACAACGGTACAGGTGTTTCTAAGAGCCGACAATGGCGAGAAAGACGAATTAATTACCCCGATAAATTTAAGCCCTGAGAAAGCACGAGATTACTATGTGGGGCGTATTTTCAACATGGGGACGGTGGAGGATAAGATGATGATGTGCTATGCTGTTCACATTATTAATACACAGAAAAGAACTAAGGCAGTGGTAAAGGTTTCTACCGAGTTCGGTAAACATTGCCTTGACGAGATTAGAGGTCTTAAAGAGGGTACGGTCTTGGAGGGCTGGTACAGCATAAAGAACAAAGCATTCGATTTCACCTACAAAGGACAGGACGCTATGCTTTGGATAGGACAAAACGGAGAACTAATTAAAGATTAAATACAAGGTAATGCCCGGTATAACCAACTGGGCAAAACATAACTACAACATGGAAGAAAAAGACATTAAGGTAATCAATACCACAAAAGGAGAACTAAAGTATTATCGTGATTGGAACAATTTCGATGGCGGTATTGTAATGATAAACGCCCAAACGGTAAATCGTTATCGTGAGATAAAAGACCAGCATCCCGACGCTGACAAATGCGGAGTGTTTTTCGCTTTCAGTAACCAGCAATTCAATGAGGGTTATAAACATCTGATAGAACTTGGGCATATAAAAGATGGAGACAAGATTGTACGAGGTGTTGCAGGTGCTTTCGGGACAAAAGAGGGCTTGGATAAGTTTTTCAAGTTCTATGAGGACAGAGACACTCCGATAAAAGAAGAATGCGACCCACAGGAAGTGTATTTCTACGAATATAACAACCACGAGAGCATGATTGCTTGGGACGGAGATTTGGAGGCAATCAAGATAGTCATAGATATTTGGGGTGCGGATGTGGCACGAAAAATCATACGCTACAACGCTTCTATGTCCGTTGATAATATCATTCGTAAGCCAATCAAAATTGAGGGTCTGTATTTCAACTACAATGGAGAAAAGAAAGAGCCGCGTACTGTTTGGTTCTCCGATGTCGAAAGTGAGGTCTCAACAAAAGGGAAATGTCACTGTATGTATGACAACGTCCTGTATGAGGTTTATACTTCCAACAACGAAGTGTACTACAACACAGAATTGGCAGGGTGCAGCGCAAGTTATGACGGAAAAACAATACATAACTTCTTCACAGAATGATAACAATTAACGGAAAAGTGTTTTATGACAAGCCCGGAAGTTGTGGCTCATGCAGCTTTTTCTTTTGTGGCTCAACACATCTTTGCCCAAATAGAGGTAAGGGAATTTGTATGCTCTTCAATGAAATGCACCAACCATATATCAATCCACCGAAACGATGTCAGAAGTTATTCAACAAGGCATTCCGTATGCCTGATGGGTCGGATTTGGTAATAGTGAAAAATACAGAAGATTAAATGAGCAAGATATATCATGTTGAAATGAAAGAGCCAGTAGGAGTGCAGAAGCACTTCTACTTTGGCTCTCAAGCTGCAATATACGATGTTCTAAGCCCTGCACAGCTTGGAATATCCTACAAGGCATTGACGAACAAATACAACCTTTCGGAAAAGCCGTATGAGAACAGGAAATGTATTATCAGGATGGGTGAACTTATCAGGAAGAAAACGGAACGTGGACCACGACCGCAACAGTTTTTCCATTTCTGACGCTCATTCCTGAAATAAAATCGTTACTTTTGTACTAACATTCAACGCAATAATATTATGATAGGAGCAATTATCGGTGATATTGTAGGCTCACGTTTTGAGTTCAACAACGCCAAAACAACAGATTTCAAGTTATTCACGAGTGAATGCTCATTCACTGATGATACCATTTGCACCGTTGCAATAGCGGATGCAATTCTCACAGGCAAAAGTTACCGGGACAGTGTACATGATTGGTGCAGGAAATATCCGCATCCTATGGGTGGTTATGGCGGCTCATTCGCTCGTTGGGTGGCTTCCGACAATCCACAACCGTACAATAGCTTTGGGAATGGCTCTGCCATGCGTGTAAGCCCCGTAGGGTTGTATTTTGATAACGAGTTTGACGATGTATTGAATGAAGCCAAAAAAACAGCCGAGATTACCCACGACCACCCGGAGGGAATAAAGGGCGCACAGGTTACGGCCATGTGTGTTTGGATGATGCGCAAAGGCTATACGAAAGCCGACATGAAAAGCTATGTTGAAAGCGAATACGGAGCATTGCCCAAGTTCAAGCCATTTTCAAACCCTTTCGATGAAACCTGCATGAATGCCGTCCCTGTGTCTGTGTCATGTGTCCTGAATAGTACTTGCTTTGAGGAAGCGATACGAAATGCAATAATCGTTGGTGGGGATAGTGATACAATCGGAGCGATTACAGGTGGTATTGCAGAAGCAATGTACGGAGTTCCAGCTTATTTGAAAGATGTTGCTTTGTCTTATCTTCCTGATGATATGTGTAAAGTTGTAGAACGATTTTATAATGAGACAACATGAGTAAACGAGAAGATTTAATTAAACAATGTCGTTATTATCACGGAGAAGAAGAAAACCCTTTCGAGGGGAAAGACCAAGATAAAACCCTACTTTGGTTTTATGAATCATGTTGGGTGAAAATGGTTTCAGGCGAAAAACCGAATGATTATCTCGTGGAGTATTGTGATTATTTACGTGTGCACATTCCTGAATATCTCAATAATGATTATGCTCCAATGTCTTATAAGGCTCTTCTTTTTAATAGGTTTTGCCATTTTGGAGGTGGTAAAAATGGTTTTAAGGAATTATTTACACAATACTATATTGCAGATAAAGGGGCATAAAAAGCCCCTTTCTTCATATCTGATTGTCAAATTTGGCAGGCTGTTCTATGATTTCAACATCCACATAAAACCTGCTACCTGATTTCCGAACATTTAAGATGCGGAATTTAGTACCACGTTGTAGTATGAATTCTATTTCACCGCCCGGAGAATATCCGGCTTTCTGTCTGCTTGTACCATCCCATTTTAATCCGTCAGTTCCGTAATATCCGTCTCCATAGTGGGAATATGGCTCTGCATATATTCCTCTCGTTCCTTTCGGAGCGTAAATCTTCATAATGACCTGTTCGCTTGCAAATCCTCCACCTTCTCGAACTCCACAGCTTGTGAAAGGAGTATTTACACCCTCTTTGCCAACAAGTGCTTTTAGTTCCTTTGTAGAAAGTTCATCCAAACGGACTTTGAATTTACCATAAAACGCCCCGATATCTTCTCCGTGTTGCATCCATACATCACGTTGTAATGGTGTCGCATCGTTTATAAGTGATGTCAGGGTATTTATATCTGTCCAGCTATCACGTATAGAATTATCTATAGGGCTTACCTTTTGCCCATAGTATTTGTCAAAAAGAGGCTCGTTTATATATCTACTTCCGGAAGTATACAGATATGCAACATGCTTATCTTCTTTGCTCCATTTTTTCCAATCTCTCTCTGCATAAGTAGAATAATACTTGTCTGCTTCATCTTCATCGGCAGTCCAAAAAGCATTGTTCTTTCTTTCTTGTGAATAGGCATCATCATCAAAAACAGATTCTTTTGGTGCGCTTTTTTTATTCTTTTTCTTGGCTCTTTGTGCTGCGGCTTTATCAAGTTGCTCACGTTTTTTCTTTATGTCAAACATAGTTTGTTGGGCTACCGTCTTATCCTTTTTGTGAATAGCTGTTTGCAGCTTTGACACAAGGTCAAGATATGGCTGTGATTTGGTTTGGAAGCTACTTGCATCCAAGAACTCATTAACGGTGTTCTGCCAATAGATTTTATCTTCTACAATACCTAATTGTTTAATATACGCCTTTTGAGAAACAGCCCATGTAGGATATTTCTGTTGTACACCATTCATGTTACCGCCTAAATAGTCGTATGCTTCAAATTTCAGTTTCTTAGCCTGTTGTTCCAGTGGCAACCCAGCCCAGCTATCCAACTTCTTTTGTACCGCTTCATTGACAGACTTAGCGTCAGCCATTGAGAACTGTTTTGCAACCTGAATCGGGTTATCGATATTGGAGTAGGAGAGGATTTCCTTACCGATGGCTTTCAACTTTTGGGCTTCTGTGAGTATGGCAGTGTCATTGCCGCTATTCAGAGCCTTGCCCAAAGCCGTTGTATCAACATCGGGTATACCGTCCATGTAGGACAAAATATTGTTGCCGTATTTGCGTGTAGCCTTGCGGTCGTTCCATGCTTTGGCAATAGCCTGTTCCTGTTCCGTGGTCCTGTTGGCGTGTCTGACTTTGGCATTTCGCAAAGTCCATCTGCGTTTGATGTCCCTGATTTGTTCGGGTGTCCTTGCCGCATGGCGTTCTTTGGCTGTTTCCAAAGCCGTAGGGGGATTGATAATACGCTCAACTGTGTTCTTATTGTTTTTGATAAAATAAGGCAATGTACCACGCTCTTTTGCCCTCTCAATACGTTCTTTGTTGTCTATTGTCCACGATTTGAAGTTTTCCGGCATAGTTGAAATGGTTTTGTCGGAAACATCATACTCTTTGCCCTCCATCTTAGCTTGAAGCATTTCCGACATCTGCTTTTCAGACAGAAGTACAGGGGTGACGTAACAGAAGCACTGAGGGTGCCAGCCCTCAAATACGAAGTTCTTCGGGTAGCGTCCTTTAAGCGTGTCGCAAATATCAGGCACAGGATGGCTTCGTGACAGGTGTATTTCCTGACCGAGAACGAAGTCCATCTGTTGCCAGCGTATGTTGTCGGCTCTGCGGTATGCCATATTGGTTTCTGAACGTGCGACACGCATTGCGTTCTTAGCCGATGACCGATATACACCTTGCCCCGGATGATAAGCCTTTGCAGCCTTTGACAGCTTCAAGTTACCCTCCATGTCCCTAACTCTTCGGAACAGTTTGTCGGGATTGTTCAGGTATTGGCGTACATACCGTGATATTTGCGCTGCACTGTCTCCGTCACCGATGGCTACGGTCATGGCCAGTTCCATTTCGGAGCGTAATTGCTTTACAGGTTGCCAAATCCTGTCTGATAAATTCAGACCTGCTTCGCTACGGTTTATGAAAGCGTCCATAGCTTCAGTGTTCCTTTCAAACCACCCGGCAAACCGCTTGTCCAAAAGTATTTCTTTACCGAAACAGGTAGCCGCCAGCGCATTGCAAATCTTGTTAGCTTCGTCCCATTCAAGCTCTATGTCCTTTTTGATTGCCGCATATACAACGGAGTGTAGGTTTCTAAGCCTTTCAGTTACTTTCTGTGCAATTTTCTTATTGTCGGAGTAGCTGAATACCTCTCCGTCTTCCAAATGCGGTACAGAGGTTGTGAGGGCGAGAATATCATTTACCGCCCTAGCAAACAATATCCTCACCTGTTCCGCATACGCTTCCGTGCGATATAGAAGTTTCTGATATTCTTTTTTACCTGTTTCAGTAGCCATAAGTCAA
>UMCP01044352.1_pt1 | contig 13606 bp, 13 predicted proteins | sample 1964261 | NCBI WGS metagenome assembly UMCP01 (sample SAMEA4835971, study PRJEB28245) | human gut metagenome | biome: gut microbiome; material: fecal sample | place: Denmark | collected 2008
AATATTAACTTCGTCCCAATTTTAACGGGACACTAATGATTTCAGATTTATTTGTAAAATATTCGGTTGCATTTATGGCCTTCCCGCTTTTGATTTTATAAATAGAGGTAAATGCGCCGACATTCCGCTGACTGCCGCCATAAGGAGAAAGATTGGTTATTAGTTCATCTTTTCCGTCAAAATCCAAATCAGTAAAGAAGAACGGAATATCGTATTCGGGAGATTTGATAACATCGCCGTCTTTATTATCAGGATAGGCCAAGTTATCATCCAATTTCATGCCCCAAGATGTTCGACCTCCATATACTGAAAATTCTTGGCCCGTATCAATATGGTGAAAAGTCAATGTTAAATCATAGCATTCAAATTCTGAATTTTCATTCGCTATTCCAGATACGGTATATTTATTAATCGGCTGTTCATAGAAGAATGAAATTATATTATTTGCGGCCTGTTTAGATTTCTGTTCTTCCCATCTTCTTATAAACACCTCTGCATCCTTATAATAATTGATGTCATTCTTGGGCAATTTCTCAAACACCTCTGCGGACTTTTGCATCATCTGAATAGCATTCTCCAAATCTCCTACACGTTCGTATAAATGCGCTTTTTCCTTATAGGTCATTGCTGTCATTTGGCTGACTTTTCCATACTCCTGTTCTGCATATTTCAGCATATTATCGTATAGGTGCAGTGCATTGTTTACTTGTCCTGCATCTATATAATCAGAGATTAGAGTGAACATCATTTCCTCTTTCATGGCAGGATTGGAATATTGCCGAGCAACTGAATCGGCCTGCGCTTTCTGCACAAAGGCTTTCAATACACTATCACCACCTATTGTTCCCACGTTGAAATTCAGAACGACATCATTCAGCATTTCATCATAGGTTTGTTCGGGTTGGTGAGTGCCACACCCGACAATCAATAAGGCGAATATGGGGAGTAAGTAGTTTTTCATCGCTTATTCGTTTTCTTCTTTGCAAAACAATCCTTTGACCTTGTGCCAAGCATAGTATTGCCATTGCCAGCGCATCTGGCAACTCGTATTGTTTTCAATGGTCTGACGGTTTGGATTCGCCCATACCCCTCCTTTCTTAATCCAAATCGTATCTCGTGTTTCGGGCTGAATCAATAAATCGCCATGACGCTCATAGTAAACTTTCAAATAGTGTTCGGGGGAGGTATAAACCGAATCTTGCGGAATAAGTACATGGAAATAATCATCAGTTCCAACAGCATATATCGGAGCATATTTATATGTGTCCCCCATTTCACGGTAACCCATATATAGTTTGTCTGCCTGTTCTTCTGTAAAATAGATATTCGGCATGGCTGCCGCAAAATCCAATATAAGAATGGCAGTAGAAATCCATACTTTTCCAAACTTGGTAAATTTCGGGGCGTCTGTCGATTTAAGAAATACGGGCAAGATAGATGCAATTAATATGAATCCAATGCAACAGAAGATTCTTAATATTCGATAGTTGTCTCTATGGAAAGAAAAGCCGCTATCATCTGAAATGAAATCAAACGAAAACGGAAATGATTCTACTTTATACCAAAAGATGATTATAGCAAAAAAGAACAGATATGTCCCTATTACGCCCAACCGTATCGGTTTTGCCAATTTACGGATGTTCAACCAGATGATAGCCAACGCTGTTGCAAATTGCCACAAGCCACTGAACGTATAATGATTGCAATAGGATTCGTCTCCATAATAGCCCCATTCCATCCAAAACAGAAATGGACGGTTGAACAGAAGCAGGTACAGGAGTAAACTCCCTACAATGTAGGCAGTTCTTACAAGTATCTTTTTAAGGGCGGGATTGAGGGGCATGGTTTAGTGTTGTATTGAGTGGATTAATTCATTTAAAGGATAAGTGACGCATTTTGCAAAATTCTCTATTATATACCCCTTTGAAATTATGTCACTATTGAAAGAATAGGGACAAACATTGCCAAAATTTCAATACTGATTCTTTGGCAATGTCTGTTCGTGCATTAGAGGAGTAATTAATAGATTTTTATCAAAACAACAAAGGGAGTAAGGCGTTTTATTTTCTCTGTGAATTGTAATCCAGAAATCGTGTTGTTGACAGGAAGTACGATTGGCATTGGTGCAGAATCGAGCAAATTTTTCAAATAAGATGTTTTTATCGCATAGCCCACATTTTGAGCATCTGGGATACCTGCATTAGTAATACCGACGATATTTCCCAATTTATCAAATAACGGCCCACCGCTATTGCCAGCTTGTATCGGTGCAGATATTTGATATGTAACAACGTCGCCCTTGTAACCTGTTTTTGAACTTATAATACCATCTGTAACTTTAATCTCCTCTCCTAAAATATTCGACATAGGATAGCCTAATGCAAAAACACCTGTTCCGACATCTTGAATTGAGGTTTTAATAGCATAAGGAATAGATGGAAAATTCATGAATGAATCATCCTCAATTTTCAGAAGACTAATATCATTGGCCTTATCAGATACAAGCACTTTGGCTTTATAAGTCTTGACTGCTCCATTCCGATTAATAAAGACATCAATTCCGTTAGCCCCATCTATAACGTGGAAATTTGTTGCGACAATACCGTCCTTTGATAATATGAATCCGCTTCCTGATGCAGAATATTTTGATTCTCCTTGTTGCGGTTTTGAAACTTGAGTCTGGCCCTCTTTCATTTCCGCTTTTATGTCTATTATTAACCGATTATATGTTACTGTCCTGTATCCATATAGTTGGCTGGGAATGGATTCTGTTTCTTCTTCTGATTTAGCGGAATATTTAAAGGTTATTTTCAGATTAGGTAAATTCCATGAATAATACGAATTGTTTGCAAAAGTAGGTTCTCCAAACTCTTCAAGCAAAGCGTTAAATCTTTCCGCAAGGACATTATCTAAATAAGAGGTTGAATTCTTCTCATAATAATTCCGATATATTTCTAATTTACACAAAATATCATTTTTAAAAAACATATCATATGAATCTATAACACTTGGGCTTCCTCCTTTATAGACCCACTGAATATACCGCAAACGATTTTTATCATTTGTGCTATCATATTTAAATCCTTTGGGGACATTGCGAACGGCGGCCATTCGTTCTTTCCCCATTGTAAAACCATCAATTGTTTGTGCCTGCCCTATCTGACATAGCATAATAAGGCTGATTAATAATAATCTTCTCATATATTATTGATTTTTTTGGTTATCTAATGTGATTAAAATATTATGTTTTCTTCTTGCTGGATTTCCAGTCCTCCATCCATTTCATCCATTTTACCAAGAATTTCCCCGATACCTGCTCCTGTGGCATAGTAAGGTTTCCCAAATTGTTTTAAGATATTCCCTGCTGATAATGCAATTGCGTAACGATGTAATTCTGTTTGAGGCGCATCCAACATATAGTCACAAGCAACGCATACAGCTTTGTCTATAACTGAATCGGGAACCCGATTCTGTGCAATAGCAAATGCTTCATCCATGGATATATATCTATCGACAATAGTTTCTTGCATCCAAGTCTTAGCATCAACTGCAAATTGAAAAAGTTCGGGGTCTGCCATACAAGCAGAAGCAAGTTCGTTTAATTTAATAATATCCATAATGACTTTCATCGCCACTCAACCCCTATATGACGTGTAATAAAAAAGAAAGCGCAGGGCTGAAAACTTATTTTAGTGCGACAGGTCGTAGGAAACCCAATAGATAAAATAAGCAACAACCCCGCGCCTGTATCGTGATGATACGACGAGAGGACAATGCCACTTATTCTCTCTATTGTGCTTGGAATTTCCTACGTTCGTCGCACGAGAATAAAGTTACACTTCCGTAATTCAATATGTCTCCTACAAAAGTAGAAAACAATCGTCGGAAATGCAACGGCTTTGCACCTCTTTTTTTCGGGGTTGTTGCAGATTCAAATTTCGCTAAAACAAAGTTCCAAAACAAGGGATAAACGGCTGGAAAATAAACTTTGTTCTTTATAAATTGGGTTAGATGTTTTTGTTATCCAATTTAAGCCGACATATTCCCTCCAATCGGGAGTTGCAAATCATTCCAACCCACAATTATCGAGAATATGCCGACTTAAAATCTGTTTTGACGGTTTGGTAATAGCCGTAAGGATTACAAGTAACCGATAATCAGCCGACCGACCGACAGCGTATATAGAGTGTTCCGCGCGTTATCCTGCGGCTATCTCTTGTATAACGCTATCCATGTAGATTGCCTGTCCGCTCGCTAACCTGCCCCACCAACAGCAACCGTATTCCTCAATGATTACCTCTCCCGCACGTTTCAGTCGTTCTGCCAACCAGCTATCAATCAACCACCATTCCATCACATCACCCAAGAACGGATAGATATATTCTTCGGGAAGCAGGTGCTTGTTCAGCATTTCATCCACGACTGCGGTTTGATTCGTCAGTACGCAGTTCTCCACCAATCGTTGTGCTGTCATAGGATTCCTTGTTGTGCGGCTATGTTACGGAGCCATTGATTAGCGAATGTGGTGTGTTCTGCCTGCAAGCGAGGATTCAACGCTATTCCATCTTCCGACCATTTCACGCTGTTCTGCTCTATACCGCAATAATCGTTGCGATAGTAGTACGGGATGAATTGCTGTGTTTCTTTGTGCAGGGCAAAGAGCATTTCGGGGTCGCGCATGACATCTCCGTTCTGTTGTCCGTAATGAGCCAGCGAGAAAAAGTCGTACTTGTCGATACGGCCGATGAGTTCAATGTAGACGGGCATATAAGTACCGTCCGAGTTGTTGATTTTGGTTGTTTGCAGAGTCAACAATGCGCGGAAAATCTCTGCCGCCTTTCTGTCAAGTGTTTTCATATATAAAACGGTTTTACATTTGACAATAGGGAGGGGGCTTTGATAGGGAGTAGCTTTATATGTGGGGGATATAAACAAAAACAGGCATTATAGCCTGTTTCTGACGAGCGCCTACGGCGCGTATGTAAAGAGAAAAATCGGTGACGTAATTTTCAGCGGGTATATAAATTGAAAATTCCCGAAATATGTCATTACTTTTTGGGGTTGCAGGGCCATTCGCCTTTAGCTTCAATTTCTTTTAATATATCTTGCATCCTCTTATTATCATTATAATTTACATGCCCTAAATATTGCCCAGGATACCACGGGTTTTGTCTCTCGGCTTGCATTTTCTTCCAAGCCTCTTGTAATTTTCGATTCTTTTCCTCCTGTTCAGCCTTCCATCTTTTCTTAAACTCGTCCTGTTTAGCTTGTTGTTTGTTCGCTTGTTCAGAGAGAAACGAGATAACAAATATAATAGCAATAAAGCCGATTGCAGGGCCAAAAGCACCCCAAAGAAACTCTCCAACACTCATAATTATTGATTTAAATATTATTCAAAATATGGACTAAAATTCTACGATATAATGATTCTATTTAGTGACACAATTTTCAAGGGGTATATAAAATAGAAATTCTCAAATTATGTCACACTCTGAAATTTCTTCTCTCCCAATTTCCAAATCCGTTTTAGTCCTGTTCGGGTTTCGGTTGCATCGAAATAGAGTGTTATATGATTGCTTATCCCCCGTTTGTCATATTCGATGTTGTGACTATCATAAATAGCCTGCATCTTTGAATTTATTTCTGCTGTTTTATAGGCAGTATTCGGGGTAAAGGCGGCATAAACCTCTTGAATGACACTTTCGGCTTTCGCCTGTTTTAAGAATCTTACACGCTTTATCTCTGTACGGACATCCGAATCAATAAAATTCAACTCTTTGACTTTCCGCAATCCTATCGTGTGAAATGCTTCGTAATAAAGGGCGTATTCGTTCTGTAATTCTTGATAGAATTGCCTGTCATAATACTTATCCGAGAGTTCCAAACGGGAAAACAGACTGAACAGTAATTTGATTCGGTCCGATTTGGATTTCTGCTTCTTTAATTCCTTGCGTTCTTCATCCGCATAAGCCATATATTCCGCATTGGATACGACTTTAAATGCTCCGCTTCGGCAATAGGCTTTATAAAGTGTTGCGGGATAGCGGTAAAGGATTTTCAGCCGTTCGTCCAGATAGGCGTTGTTGTAGCGGAAATAGTTGATTTCTCCCTTATCCGTTACAAATCCCAAACGCTTGTATTCGACACGTTCGATAGCTTGGTCTACAAGATAGAGTTCACCCTGCGTTGTCAATGTCTTTCTCAAATCGAGCAGTTTATGAAAGCCTGCGTGTTGCTCCTTTAAAAACGTTTCCAATTCCGCTTTGTCTTTATATATCATCTGGGAATTGGTGTTGGTTATATGGATGATTTGCTCTGTACCGTTACGGAATCTGCCTACAATCTGTATAGCTTCCGTTTCGGGGTCGATGAGTGAATAGGGCGTCTGCTTGGGGAGTGCTTTATAAACCTGCGTAACCATAATGACCACGGGCTTATAATCGAGCGTAATATCTACCGCGGAATAGAAACGGCTGGTAAAGAAATTATATCTGTTCAACACGGTTTTCCCGCTTGTGTCCGTTACGGAATCAAATGCCTTGTACCCCTCTTTATGGAGTTCCTTGCAGGCATCCGTACTGCAATAGACATGCGTATCATCTCCTATCTTGAACGAATCAATCAATTCCTTAATACCCTGCACCGAATTATAGAATATGCAGATTGGCGTGGTGCTCTCCTTAAAGCCGTCGAGGGTCTGCCTTAACATGACCTCTACATTATTGGTCGGCTTCAACTCCAATTCCTTGCTGTAATCGTATGTCGGCCTTATCTTAATGATTTTAAATTCCTGTTCTTCAAAACGTGGGTCGTCTATGACAATCGGAGTTGCCGAAACCATCGCTTTATGGGTGAATTTAAAGAAATCATCAATAGGCAGGGTTATATGCTGTCTGTAATCCACCTCTGCCACTATCTTCTCGCATTCATCGAACAGCAGGAAATACTGTTGCAGATAGGGAATTTTCAGTTGTTTGAGTGCATTGATTACTTTCGGATAGCTGTCGGGAGTAGTCATTAGCTTCACATGGCCTGTCTGCTCTGAAATCCGTTGTTTAATCACCTCTGCCGACATCGTTTCCCCATATACTCCGATAATGTTCGGATGCTGTTGTTCCTTGCCGATTATGACGGGTACGTTCGGTTCAATGATAATCGAGTTCCGCTCGGAATGAATTTCCAGCCATGTAGCACCGACGCCGCAAATGGTCTTGTCGATAATCGTATCGCTGGGTATCTCTTTAAATACCGAATCCAAATGCTGACCTGCGGCAATATCCCGTTCTTCTATCGGCAGGTTATTGTTTTGCAGGTCGGGAATGTCTGTCGGTGCAAAGGAATAGGCATAGGGAATGGTGGTTGCCAGCTTCGCCAATAAATCCGCCTGTGTCAATGGGTAGAATCCATAGTCGATACTCCCGAACGGATATTTGGCCATGACGCGCGTTCCCTTTATGCCGTCCTGTTCTTCATCCCGAAAGATTGCCGCACCCCGCTCCATCTCTCGCTTTATATGCTTGTAGAAATAATCTGCGTCGGGATGGGGATTGGGAATATTGTAATCTTTAAGGTATGTCGGGAATCCTGTATTAGTGCCCGTAAACAGATATTTTAATAAGAACTGTTCATATTCGGGGGTAAGCCAGACTGAAATAGAGGCTGGTCTATCTTCAACTGCTATCTTTATATGAAATTCGGGAATACCGTGTTCAAGGCGGAGTTGCCCGTTGATTTGCACGCCATCCCGTACCATCTTACGGAAGATACGGCAATAACGGGCATTAGCCGAGAATGCCAATTCCCACAATTCCCTCTCTCTCCATTCAGCAGACAGAGGAGGAGCCATAGCTATATCGGTTTTAGAAAGTTTCATCGGAATCAGAGTTGATTTAGTTTTTCATCAACTTCTGCCGTCGTATAGGGGAATGTGCCGTAATTGATTCTTCCGTATTCGTAAACGGCCTTATATTCCTTGCTGACGGTATTATATCGACCGACGTTTCGGTCTCTGTCACGTTTGAATAAACGCAGGATATAGGCTTCATCGACATTCTTGTCTATATTGCTGATATTGGGATAGGTCGAACGTTTGCGGCCATTCAATAAGTAACATAGAACAAAGTCCACAATATCGGGGTTCAAATACAACTGATGCTTGATATTGTTTACATCTTCAAATTCATAATAGGCCATGCCCGATGCCGTACGGCAGATTAAATCCAGGTATTGTGTTTTCTCCATCAGTAAAAACAGCATGCTGGATGCTGTTTCATTGTCGATGGTTGGTAAATCAGACAAAGAAATTGCTTTCAGTTCTCCGAATTGTGCGTTCTCGGCATCCATCATGGATTCATACTCGGATTCGTTTACAACATAATCGCTCATAGTAGGTGTAGTTTTAGTGGTTAGTTCTTTAAAGTTAGCAAAAAAATAAGAGATTGTCCGTTTCCAGACAATCTCTTTTTAAAGGTGACACAATTTTCAAGGGGTTAATAAATCGGCATATTCCAAAATATGTCACTCGTCATAGCAAATTCTGCATCGCAGCGTCGATTTGGCTGTTCTCGAACGCTCCCAAATAAATCTGTGTGGTTTTCAGACTATGGTGGCCCAACGCCTCGGATATGATACCGATATTCACACCCGATTTCTTCAATACGGTGGCGAATGAGTGCCTTGCGACATAGGTTGTAACCTCGGCCGATATTTTCAGATTTTGAGCCAATTTTCGCAACTCCAAATTTACTTGGTGGCAGACCTTATGCACCCTGTTCCTTTTCTGAATGGGTGTTATATGCAACCGCCCATCGAGTATCGGGAACAGATACCCTGCACGTTCGCAATAATCGGCATAGCGTCCAACAATTTGCATGGCACGCTCGGACAAAGGGATATTGATTGCTCCGTGTGTTTTCTGACGCTTATAGGACAATCGCCCGTCCACAATATTGGCAGGTGTAAGATTCGCCACATCCACAAAGGCAATACCGCCGCACAAATAAGAGAATACAAATATATCGTGTGCCAAGCGGTACAAATCACTTTCAGCAGAACAATCCGCATCGACAATCTTCATTACCTCCTCCTTGCTCAATGCCCGTTTGGGGGTTCGCGTGTCGAACTTGCTCACTTTGTAGTCCTCTCCGAACGGGTTTTTCTCTTTGGCAACCGCTTTTGCCTTAATTGCTCGGTTGAACACGGCCCGCAACGTCCGCATCTGAAAACTCAATGTGGTGTCTTTATTCCCTCTCGCCCGCATCCAAACCTCGAACTTTTCCAAAAACACGGCGTCAATCGTACCGAACGTATAAGTCAATGCACGCCCCTTGTTGAAACTGCGCAACACGCCATAGGAATTTTGATAGGCATAGGCCGTTCCTACCGCCCCTTGTGCTTTGAGGTCTGCAATCAACTTTACATAGAACTCCTCGACACTCTGCGCCCGTATCTCCTCTTTGGATTCATGGACGAGCGTGCGGGGCGTGAACTCCTCCTGCATAGCCTCTTTCGACAGCACAAGCGCATTGCACTCGCCGACGGCACGCAGAATGACCTGCTGAATGTAATTCCGATTGGGGCAGTTTCTCTTGGGCTGGTTTGCGGCAAAGTCCCAATAGCGGGCGTGTACGGAGATACCCAAACTTTTCATCGTCCGTTTGCCGCCTTTACAGATACGGAGCATGATGGGTGATTCTCCGTTCGTCAGAATTTTGTGATGGTAACATACAACCGAAACAGTTGTTTTCATTGGATTTTGGTTGACTTCTCGGTTGACTTTTCTCGTCAACCAGCGCGTCAACCGCCCTATTTCCGTTCAGAATACGCAAAAGAAAAAGGCTCGGCAATCATCAGATTACCAAGCCTTTTCATCAGTCGGGGTGACTGGATTCGAACCAGCGACCACACGCCCCCCAGAATTAAATTTTACTTTTTCCAATAAATTTAACGAACTATATTCCAGCGGATTTCACACACATTCAAAGAGTTGCAGTTTGCCATTATCGGGAGTTGTTGCGATTTCGCGTGTTCCACCTGTGTTCCACGCATCGTTCCCCACCCGATCAAAATTGAAAAGTGAATCCCCGACATCCAAAAATGCCGGGGATTATTCATTCGGACAACCGACCCAAAATACCTATTTCAGATCGCGGGCCTTAATGCGCACGACCTTTCCGTCGCGCACGACAACCAGTTCGCCGTCCTCCTTCTTAGTCTTTTCAATCAGACGCTTTTGGGCAAGCAAAATGCCTGCATCGATTTTCTCCTGCATTTGCTTAATCTCCATCTCGCTCATAGCCTACGATCTTTTGATAAGATAACGGATCGACAATCTCTTTTATTTCATCCTTGACACCCCAAGCAACCTTGTGAATACCATCGGCAGCACTATTATCGTAAATTGTCCAATAGTCACCAATCGGAGTATAGAGGGTCGTTAAATTCCTGATGCCGTTCGCATAACGCCGCCGAATCACATCCGACGGAATATTGTGCCCGCCCTCGCTTACTCGTGTCGCAACACGCTCGATAGCCTGTTCGGGTGTCGGCAACCAAAAGTATAGCAATGTCACAAAATAGCCTTTCGCCTGCGCCCGCTCCACAAATTTCACATAGGAACGGGTTGCCAACGTCGTTTCAAACGCAAAATCCTCGCCTTCGGACAAAAGATCATCCATTCGTTGCAGCATCAACCGTCCTGCCTCGATCGCCACGCTTTCGGGGTTGAACGGCGACAGTCCTTTTGCTATTTCGTCGGCATTGACGAACTCCCGGCATCCCAGCATTTCAGGCAACACGGTATAGGATGCAGTCGTTTTCCCTGCACCGTTGCAACCCGCTATGATATAGAGTTTCGGCATACTTCGTAACAAAGGTACGAACAAGCCGCGCACAAAAGCAAATTTTATTTGCGTTTTGTCGGGGCGGAGTACCTTCGACAAAGTCAAAGGCAACTATTTCAGATGACTTACGACCAAATACCAGTCTATAAAAATCACATTATACCGAGCAGCGACATTAAAAATCCGGATTTTTCCCATATAATTTATTTATCCACATGGCAAATAATCGGTCGGTTACAGAAAAAACCTTGTTAATTTCGGTGATAAGATCCTTTTCGAGTAGTTTCTTTGCGGCCGACTGTACTGAGCTGGCTGAAGTAAGACTGTGCCGTTTGATGAAATCGGCAGATGTAATACGCTCGGCTTCGCCCTCCCTGGCGATGGCATAAAGCAACTCCTTCTGCTTTTCGGGAACGTTCGACAAAATCTCCCGGAAAATCGTATCGTTCGAAGCAATCATATTATCGATGGCAGCCCGGATCGTCTCCAACGTACATTCGTCGCCTTCGGGCGTATCGGCAAACGATTCGTTGAAGGTTTTTTGGATATAGTAGGTGTGCCCCTGAAAAAGTGCATAAACCTTTTCCGCATCGACGGCGGCTATCGAACGGTTGCGCCGCTCGAAATGCCCGACGATAAACGAGATGTAAATCTCCGCAGGAATGGCTTTCAGCTCCAACATGTCGGCACTGTGGTAGAACGGCCGGGCGGCCGATGCAAACATCTCCTGCATCATGTGGCGTTCGCTCCCGGCAAAGATAAAATGGCTGTTCTCCGACCTTTGGATGTGAGTCCGCAACAAAGCCTCTATATTCTTCTCCGGATATTTGGCAATTTGCTGGAACTCGTCAATCGCTACGATGCAAGGCTTGTCCGCATGAGCCAAATATTGGAAAATCTCATCGAGCGTATATTCGGGCCGCTCGATATCTCCCAACTCCACATTGAAAGCGGGAAGATTGGTGATGGGGTCGAACCCGAATTTCCCGCTGATGGACTTAATCGTCTGAATGAAAAGAGTCGCCATTTTACGACTGCGAGGCAGGAGTGTTTCGTAAATCTCCCGGCCGAGCAGATAGGTAAATTCGCGGAGGCTCGACGTATGCAGAATATCGATGAAAAAAGTATAGTACTCCTTACCGATTTCCGGCTTGTCGTAACAGAACTGAATCAGCCCTGTTTTACCCATACGGCGCGGTGAAATGACAACCAAATTATTGCCGTTGGTAACCGACTTGACAAGCCGGGCTGACTCGCTTACCCGATCGCAAAAATACTCCGGAGCGATCTTTCCGGTCACGATGAATGGATTTATAATCTTCGCCATAGGAATATCATTTTTGCAAAAATAATTATTTTATTCAAATTATGCAAATCGAATAATCATTTAAGTAACCTCTCTCGCCGACATAAAAGCCAATTTTATCCACAAATTGCAATTATTTTCATCCAAAATCAAAATTGACACATCCGAATCATTCAGATTCAACGGCAAATTCAGAACACATAACTATCTGTATCTATTGTGATTAAGCGATATCTAATTTCAAAATTCAAGATACAAAATTTTAAAATACTTGGAATCCCTTAATTGCCGTTCTATTTTTGCAATGCCACGTGCGAGTTATTCTGTAATCGTATAATTGGAATCGATAATCCCGCGTATACGGTTAGTGCTGAGATAGTTGTTGCCATTCTATTGCAAGTAACTCATAACTCGTAACGCAATGTCGGTGGCGCAATCATCTTTTTATTAACACGAATGCAGATAGAATGGCACATTCCATCCGATTTCCCCGTCGTCACGACAAAGCCGACCGCAACGGACGTTACGCCGTCAGGCTGTGTATCACCAAAAACAAGCGGCGCAAATACATCGCGCTCGATCTCTACGCCGATCCCGCATATTGGGACGAGGCCGGTGAGCAATTCATCATCCTGCGCAACCTGAAAGGAGCCGAACAGAAAGCCGAGAATAAACAACGCGAAGCCGGCAATGCGCTGCTGGCGAAGTACAAGGTTCGCGCCCGCGAGATCGTCGAACGCTTCGAGATCGAAGGTATCGACTGGACGCTGAACCAGTTCGAGGACGCCTTTCTGAACACCTCCAAACAGGGCAAGTTCAACGCCTATTTCACCGACCGTATCGCGGAACTGCACGCAACGGGACATATCGGCAATTCCCAAACCTATAAGCAGACGCAGGACATATTGAAAAGCTATGACCGGAAGCTGGATCAACGTCTCTTTTCCGACATCGACCTGCGTTATGTCCGGGGATTCGATATGTTTCTTCAAAAGCGGGGCTGTTGCGGAAACACGCGCAAATTCTATTTCAAGGCGTTGCGGGCCATTCTGAACCGGGCCAATGCGGAGGGCGTCGGTTCGGTAGCGACCTACCCGTTCGGACGGGGCGGGTTCGAGGTCTCCAAACTCGAAGAGGCGACTGCCAAACGTTACCTGCCTGCCGCCGAGCTGTCGAAACTCAAAAGCACCACGGCCAGCAATCCGCAATGCGAATACGCTCGCAAGCTGTTTCTCTTTTCCTACTATTGTTACGGCATTTCGTTCATCGACATGGCGATGCTCACGGCCGCCCAGATCAAACAGATGGAGGACGGCGACTATATCGTCTACAAGCGGCAGAAGATCAAGCGGCAGAAAGGTGTCAAACCTATTTCGATCAAGATCACGCCCGCAATCCGGCAACTGATCGGGAGCCTGCAAGCGGCCTCGCCGACCGTGGACGATTTCCTGCTGCCGAT
>UMCP01037302.1_pt1 | contig 13329 bp, 17 predicted proteins | sample 1964261 | NCBI WGS metagenome assembly UMCP01 (sample SAMEA4835971, study PRJEB28245) | human gut metagenome | biome: gut microbiome; material: fecal sample | place: Denmark | collected 2008
CTTTTATATAATAAAGCAGATATAATTGTTGCAGTATCAGAAGAAATTAAGAATGATCTTATACAAAATTTTAATATTAAAGAACAAAAAGTAAAAGTAATATATAATCCTTTTGATGTTGATAAAATTAATAAATTATCAAAAGAAGATTTAGATAAAGATGAAATAAATATATTTAATGGTCCTGTAATAATAAATGTAGGAAGATTAACTAAACAAAAGGGGCAATGGCACTTAATTAAAATTATTGACATTGTAAAAAGAAAAATACCTAATATTAAACTTTTAATATTAGGTAAAGGAGAGCTAGAAAAACAATTAAAACAAGAAATAGTAGATTTGGGATTAGAGGATAATGTAATTCTTATGGGATTTAAAAGTAATCCTTTTAAATATATTAGAAACTCAGATATATTTGCATTGACTTCTTTATATGAAGGATTTCCAATGTGTCTTGTTGAAGCTATGGCATGTGAGACACCGATAATATCAGTAGATTGTAAATCTGGACCAAAAGAAATTTTAAGTAACTATGAACATAAAAAAAATAATAAAATAAATTCTTATTCATTTGAAAAATACGGTGTGTTATGTAAAGCATTTGAAATAAATAACCAAAGTGAAAATTATTTATCAGAAGAAATATATGCTGAGGCAATTATTAAACTATTAAAAAATAATAAACAGTTAGATCATTATAGTAAAGAAGGGATAAAAAAAGCAAAAAGTTTAGATGTTAAAAATATTATCTTGATATGGGAAGGTATTATTTTTTAGTAGAGAAAAAAGAACTAATATCATTAAGGAGAAAAAAATGAAAAAAAAACTATTATTTGTAATTCCAACTTTATATAATGGTGGTGCTGAAAAAAGCTTAGTATCGTTGCTGCAAATAATTGATAAGCAAAAGTATGATATAGACTTACTACTATTTAAAAAAAAAGGTATGTTTTTAAAACAGGTACCTTCTTATGTTAATATAATTTCACCTCAAAAGGAATTAGAATCATTATATTCTCAGGAAGATTGCAAGAACATATTTTTTAAAGTAATAAGAATAGTAGGAACTGGATTATCAAGAATTTTTACAAAAAGTTATGTTGGTCAAAGACAAATTAGATGGAAGTATTTTTATAAACCTATTTTAAAAATGCAAGAAAAAGAGTATGATATAGCAATAGCTTATATGGAAGGAGAGCCAATATACTACGTTGCTGATAAAGTTATGGCAAAGAAAAAAATTGCTTGGATTCATAATGACTATAAAAAGCTAGGTTGTAGTGATAAATTTGATTATCCATATTTTAAATCTGTGGACAATGTTGTTTCTGTTTCTGAAGAATGTGTAAATATTTTGAAAAAAACATTTAACGAGTTTGAAGATAAGATAGAGTATATACCTAATTTAATAACTTCAAAAACAATTAGGCAAATGGCAAATGATTTTTATCCACCTGAATATAATAAAAATGATATCAATATATTATCAATAGGAAGACTAAATCATCAAAAAGGATTTGATATAGCTATAGAATCAGCAAAATATTTATATAAAAAAGGATATCAATTTAAATGGTATATAATTGGTGATGGAGCACTTGAAGATAATTTAAGAAAATTGATAGAAAAAAATAATATGGAGTATAATATATTTCTTATTGGAACGAGAGAAAATCCATATCCGTATATAAAAAATTGTGATATATTTGCACAAACCTCTAGGTTTGAAGGGAAATCTATATCGTTAGATGAAGCAAAAATATTGGCAAAACCTATATTAGTTACAAACTACCCTACTGCTAAAGATCAGATAATTAACAATAAAGAAGGTATAATTGTTGATATGACACCAGAAGAGATAGCAGATGGTTTAGAAGTTTTGATACGTGATAATGAAAAACGAATTAATTTGTCTGAATATTTGAAAAAAAATGAGTATGGCAATGAAGATTTAATTAATTTATACTATAAATTAATTGATTAACTAATAAAATTGATTTAGTTTATATAGAGGTGAATAATGAATCAAAAACTACATGAAATAATTACTGAGGATATTTATAGGTACTTTGGAACTAAATATATTCCAATAAAAGAGAAGATATTAAAACAAGAATTAGGATTGAAATTTATAATTATGTACAGAAAGGCAAATTATTATTATTACAATTCAAATAAAAGTAAGTTACGTAAATATTACTATATCTTCAGACTTCAAAAGCTAAGTAAGAAAACAAAATTTCAAATTAGTCATAAAACTAAAATAGGTAGAGGGTGTTATATTGGTCACTATGGTAGAATAATAATTAATCCTAAAGCTATACTAGGAAATAATATAAATTTATCAACAGGAGTAGTGATTGGTCAAGAAAATAGAGGAAAAAGAAAAGGTACTCCAACACTTGGAGATAATGTATGGATTGGAGCTAATTCTGTAATAGTAGGAAAAATTAATATTGGAAATAATGTTTTAATTGCTCCAAATTCATATGTAAATATGGATGTACCCTCAAATTCTATTGTAATAGGTAATCCAGCAAAAATAATTAATAATGAAAATGCATGTGAAGGATATGTACATAATAAAATAAATATATAATTAAAAACTTAGATAATAAGATAGGGAGTAGAATAAGTAATGTTACAAAGGTTAGGCTTGATTAATAATTTCTATAATATTATTTTTTACTAAAGAATAGATTTATGGATGCTATATATAAAAATAATACTCTATAAAGTTATTTTGTTATAAAAATTAATATATATTTATGATCTAGATATGATATACTATCAAGTTAAAATAAATATTAAAAAGTATTTAAATTAATATAAAGTAAATAGATACATGTACAGTAATAAATACAATTTTAAAAGAGAAAAAACTACATATGAATAATACTGAATACAAGATAATGACAGAGTTAGATTTAGATGAATTTTATTTATAGTAAAAAATACACCCATGAGTATTAAACTATAAGTGGATTTAAGGGAGGTACATGTGTATATATTAAATTTTATTAGAGGATTTTGTATGGCTCTAGCTGACAGTGTACCAGGCGTGTCAGGAGGAACAATAGCCTTTATATTAGGTTTTTATGATGACTTTGTAAATGCATTAAACAACCTAATATCTGGCAATAAAAATGGTAGAATAAAATCATTTAAATTTCTATCTAAAATAGGAATAGGATGGGTTACAGGTTTTATACTATCAGTATTATTTATAACAAATATATTTGAAAAAAATATATACGAAATAAATTCCTTATTTTTAGGATTTATAATATCATCCATTCCATTAATAGTTAAATCAGAAATGAAAACTTTAAGTAACAATAAAAGAAATATTATATTTTTAATAATAGGTATAATTGTAGTAGGAGCAATGACATACTTTAACCCAGTTACAAGTAGTGGTCAAACCTTCTCTATGAAGTATGATAACTTAAATATGATATTTATAGCATACTTATTTGTATCTGGAATGATTGCAATATCAGCAATGGTACTTCCTGGTATATCAGGATCTACAATACTATTAATATTTGGACTTTATGCACCAATACTTAATGGTGTAAAAGAAATATTAAAATTAAACTTTGAATACTTACCAGGTATATTAATATTTGGATTTGGTGTTTTAATTGGTGTTTTATTAACTGTAAGAACAGTAAGACATTTACTTAGAAACTTTAGGTCACAAACTATATATTGTATTATAGGTCTTATGATAGGATCTATATACTCAGTTATAATGGGTCCTACATCTCTTGAAATACCAAGACCACCAATGAGTATTGACTCATTTAGTATAATATTTTTTATAATAGGATGTACATTAGTTCCAGCACTTGAAAAAGTTAAGGAAGTGCTTAAAGATAAGGAAGTAGAATCAGAAGTGGAATCAGTATAAATTAAAGTTACATCGAGGGAGTAAAATTATGAAACAAAGAGTAAGAAAAGCAATAATACCAGCAGCAGGACTGGGAACAAGATTTTTACCTGCAACAAAATCACAACCAAAAGAAATGCTTCCTATAGTTGATAAACCAACACTACAATACATAATAGAAGAAGCAATAGAATCTGGAATAGAAGAAATACTAATAGTAACAGGTCGTAGCAAAAAAAGTATAGAAGATCACTTTGACAGAAGTGTAGAACTAGAACTAGAACTTGAGCAAAAAGGCAAAAAAGAAATGCTTAAAATGGTTCAAGACATATCAAACATGGTAAACATACATTATATACGTCAAAAAGAACCAAAAGGACTAGGACATGCTATACACTGTGCAAAAAGCTTTATCGGAAATGAGCCTTTTGCAGTACTTCTTGGAGATGACATAGTAGATGCAGAAACTCCTTGTCTAAAACAACTTATAAATGCATATGATGAATATAAAACATCAGTACTTGGTGTTCAACAAGTAGCTGTCGAGGATACTGACAAGTACGGAATACTTGATGTTAAACATATAGAAGATAGAGTATACAAAGTAAAAGACATGGTTGAAAAACCAAATGTTGAAGATGCTCCATCAAATATAGCAATATTAGGAAGATACATAATAACACCTGCTATATTTGATATACTTGAAAATCAAGAGCCAGGTAAAGGTGGAGAAATACAATTAACTGATGCATTAAAAACATTAGCTACTCATGAAGCTATATATGCATATGATTTTGAAGGAAGAAGATACGATGTAGGGGACAAGTTAGGATTCTTAGAAGCTACAATAGACTTTGCATTAAAAAGACCAGAACTTAGAGCTGGACTTATAGAGTTCTTACAAACTAAAGCGGCATTACAATTAGTTGCACAAGAAGAAGATGCAGTAGAAGAATAGTAAATATAGATTTATAAATGTAGATAGACTCCTTGTGAGGGGTCTATTTATATATTATAATTTAATAAAATTTTTGAGCAACGGATGTATCCGAAGTGGTAGCGAGGATATATCGTTGGCGAAATGAAATGTTTCGCCGACACGTCGCTCAAGCGAAGCGAATTTTTAGAAAGAGGGATATTATGAGCATATTAATAATAGGTGGAGCTGGATATATAGGAAGCCATACTGTTAAATATTTTTTAGAACAAAATGAAGATATAATAGTAGTGGACAATCTATTAACAGGACATAAAGAAGCAATTTTAACTGATAAATTTTATAACTGTGATATAAGAGATAAAGAAAACTTAGATAAAGTATTTAAAGAAAATAATATAGAGGCTGTAATACACTTTGCAGCAAATTCATTAGTTGGAGAAAGTATGGTAAAGCCATATGAATATTACCATAACAATGTATATGGTATGATGTGTTTATTAGATGTTATGAAAGAAAATAATGTTGATAAAATAGTATTTTCTTCAACAGCAGCAACATATGGAGAGCCTAAAAACATACCTATAATGGAAGATGATGAAACTAATCCAACAAATACATATGGTGAAACTAAGCTTGCAATGGAAAAAATGATGAAGTGGTTTGACAATGCTTATGGTACTAAGTATGTTTCTTTAAGATACTTTAATGCAGCAGGTGCATACTTTGATGGAAGTATAGGAGAAGATCATAAAACAGAAACACATTTAATACCTTTAATACTTCAAGTTCCATTAGGAAAGAGAAGCCATATAAGTATATTTGGTAATAATTATGATACTAAGGATGGTACTTGTATAAGAGATTATATACATGTTATGGATTTAGCATCTGCTCATTATAAGGCTTTAGAGTATTTAAGAAAAGGTAATGATAGTGATATATTCAATTTAGGTAATGGAAATGGATATTCTGTTAAAGAGGTTATAGATGTAGCTAGAAAGGTTACTAATTTTGATATATGTGCTGTTGAAGAAACAAGAAGAAGTGGTGATCCAGCGGTTTTAATAGCTAGTAGTGAAAAAGCTAAGAGTGTGCTTGGATGGAAGCCTGAGTTTGATTCTTTAGAGAAGATTATAGAGGATGCTTGGAATTGGCATAGAAATAATGTTAATGGATATGCAACTGTCATAGATAATAGCAAATAATAGTATATTATATAATATGGCTCCTTTTAAGGAGTCTATTATTGTTAAAAGGAGAGGTATATGAAAAAGAAAATCTGTATTTTATTTGCTGTATTATGGATGGGATTTATTTTTTATATGTCTCATCAACCAGCAAAAATATCATCTATACAGTCTGATAATGTGGTGCATGTTATAAAGAAGGTTTCGAAGAGTGAAGAAATTAAAAATAATATAAATAGCTTCATTGTAAGAAAGGGAGCTCATATGTTTTTATTTTGTGTTCTTGGCATATTATTTTTTGGAAGTGCGTACAATGGCGATAATATATTAAAATCTGTATTTATAGCATTATTGTTAGCCTTTTTATACGCTTGTAGTGATGAGTACCATCAAACCTTTGTTGTTGGAAGAACTGGGCAGTTTAAGGATGTTTTAATTGATTTTAGTGGAGCTTTTATTGGGGTTTTAATAGTTAGTTTAATTGCTAAGTTTAATATATTTAAGAAAAAAATACAGGTTACTAAGTAATCTGTATTTTTTTTATTTTGTTATTAAATTTTGAGAACAGTATATTATATATGATGATACCTATATATCCACCAAAAGTATTTAAAATTATATCGTCAATATCGCAAAATCTATATGGAATAAAGCCTTGGATAAATTCTACACCTAAGGTCATAATAAATATAGCTAAAAGAGTTTTAGTTTTATTTTTTTCAAACTTAATGTATATAAAAAATCCAAAGGGAATAAATAAAACTATATTACCTATAACGTTATAGATAAATTGTCCTAATGGATATTCAAAAAGCATTTTTAAGATTATTTTAAATGGAACTATATTAAATATTTCAAATCCTTCAAATTTATATCCAAGCCTTATTGGAAACAATGTTAATGATATAATAAATAATACAGATAAAAATAAGAAAAGATTTAAAATTTCTGACTTATAGTTTATTGAAATGTTTTTTATGTACTTGTATATGGTTGAAATTCCTAGATATAAAAATGTTACTCCTAATAATATTAAACCTGAAAATTCTATTACCAATTTAACACCTCTTGACTCATATTAATTTTACTTATCATAGAGTATTAACAAAAAATAGAAATATATAATTAAAAATATAAAAAAATACACCCATAAGGGTGTATTTTTTCGTCGGCGAATTTAAAGCAACGGATGTGACCGAAGCGTTAGCTAGCGTCATATCGTTGGCGACATGAGCGTAGCGAATTTTAAATCGTATTATATATGCTCAAAATATATAATGTTTATGGATTAAACGATTTAATAATGCAATTAATATACTGTTAAATTATAGTTAATGCTATTAAATTATACTAAAATTTACAATAAATTACAATTTGTATCGCACGACAAAAAACTACAGAAAACGATTTTAAAACTTATAAAAGCTTAGACTTATCAAAGTTTTCAAACTTAAGCCTAACATACTTTACATGTATATTTAAATCACAGGCAATCTGAGTATCAGTATATTTGTAAAACTTAAGATAATCTAAAAAAGTATCATCATCAATAATCGCCTCTGCTGCAAAAATATCAGCTTATAGCTCTTCCTTTATTATATTAAAAATGTTACAAAAATGAATAATTTATTATGATTTTTGATAAATTGTGTCAAAATTTTTTTATAAATTAGGAAAATTGTTTACATCAAATATATATAAACGTTAAGATATAAATATAAACAAGAAATAAATCAAATAGGGGTGGACATAATTGAATTTAAATTTATTAAAGAGAACAAGATTGTATAAAGGATATCAACAATATGAAGTTGCTGATGGTATAGGAATTTCAAGGCAAACTTATAATTACAAGGAAAATGGTAAAAGTCTTTTTAATATTGAGGAAACTGCTAGGGTTGTTTCATTTTTAAATTTGACTTTTGATGAAATTAATGAGATCTTTTTTGATAATGCAATCTTAAAATAATAAAAACAGGGGGGATAAACTTGAATGGATTAAAGGTTTTTACTAATGAGGATTTTGGGGATTTTGCAGTTATAAGTATTGACAATAAGCCTTATTTTGAAGGTATTAAAGTTGCAAGGATTTTAGGTTATAAAAATCCTAATGATGCTATAAAAAGACATTGCAAATACCCTGGTATCGTGTTTCACGATACCAGGGTACAAACTGGAAGAAGAAGGGATGGAACAGAGAGTTTTCAAATTGTTCAAAGGGCTTTTATAAGTGAGGGAAATTTATATCGTCTTATTGTTAAGTCTAAAAAAGAAGAGGCTGAAAAGTTTGAGTCTTGGGTTATGGATGAGGTTTTGCCTTCTATAAGAAATGATGGTGGATATGTAAAGGATGAGACTTTTTTAGTTAAGGTTTTGGATTCTTATTTAAAGCAAAAGAATTATTGTGAGAAGCTTATAAATGATTTGAATAATTATAAGCCATATATAAATATTGGACAAACTGTTGCACAAAGTGATGATAGTATAAGTATTGGTGCTTTTGCAAAGCTTCTTAATAGTTTGGGGTTAGATATTGGACGAAATAGGTTATTTCAGTGGTTTAGGGAAAAGGGCTATATTATGAAGCAAAATGGTGAAAATCAACCAAAGCAAGTTTATATTGATATGGGTTTATTTAAAACTAGACAGATGGCTATTACAACTTCTGAGGGGATAGCTATAAAGGTTACAACTTATGTAACTGGTAAGGGTCAGTTATATTTTATTAAAAAATTAAAGGGGGATTTTTTAGATGAAGAGGTTTGTGGATATTTTTAAGAGTAATAAAGAGGATTTAAATAATTGTCAGTTGCCTTTTGGAAGTGATGATTGTGGTAAGTTTTTAAGAAAGACTTATGCAAATAGTATTAATGAAACTGTTATATTAGATGAAAGTTTATATGAATGTATAGAGGAATATGATGAAATTGTTTCAAGTATATCCAAGCTTGAAAGCAGAAAAAAGGTTATAGAGCATAAGCTTCAAAGTAATTTAAAAGAATATGAGATAGGATTTTGCAAGGAAAGAAAGATAACTTGGAAAAGTGTTACTAAAACTAGTGTAGATACTAAAAAATTAAGAGAAGACCTTCCTGAGGTTGTTGATGGATATTTAAAAACATCAACTAGCAGAGTGTTTAGGATTGGGAGGTAGTTATGGCAATTTATAGACATGTTCATGTTGAGTTTTGGAAGGATCCAAAGGTGTTAGAGGAGTTAACACCTGAGGACAAGTTATTTTTTATATATCTTTTGACAAATCCAAATACTACTCAAATTGGAGTTTATAAGATTACTAAAAAGCAAATTGCCTTTGAGTTAGGTTTTTCTATAGAAAGTGTTAATGTTTTGATGGACAGGTTTATTAATAATTATGGGCTTATTAAGTACAATAATGATACTCGTGAGATATGTCTTAAGAATTGGGGAAAGTATAATTTGAATAAGCTTGGAAAGCCAATGTTAGATTGTGTTAGAAGTGAACTTAAAAATGTTGATGATAAGTCTTTGCTTGAGTTTATAAAGCCAAGTATTTCAAAGGATGAGATAGTTTCTTTATTTGATGAGGCAATTTATTTAGATAAAGTAAATGATAAAGATAACCATAAGTATAACGATAGGTATACTTTAAGTACACAAAAGAAAAAAGAAAAAGAAAACAAAAATAAAAAAGAAAATAAAAATATAGGGGAAAAGTCAAATGGAAGCGACATTAAAACAACTAGAGAATTCAAACATACCGTATTATATGAAAAAGAGGATGAGTACATTTATAAAAAGCCAAGTGAAGAACAACTTAGATACGCAAGAGAATTATAAATGTAATAAGTGTAATGATAGAACTTTTATATTAATTGATAATGAAGCAGTTCCTTGTGAGTGTAGAGCTTTAAGAGAAGCTGAAAGTATTTTAAAACATAGTGGTATAAGTAAGGAGTTTTCTAAAAAGACTTTCGATAATTTTGATTATTCAAGAAATGCTTTTGCTGTAAATATTTATACTCTTGCAAAATGTTATGCAAACTCTTTTAAGGATATTGAAAAAGAAAGATGTAATTCTGTACTTTTTATGGGACAGTCTGGTTGTGGTAAGAGTCATTTATCTTTGGCAATTGCTAATACTTTTATGAAAAATGGTATTGGTGTGGTTTATATGAATTACAGGGAAGATATGACATATATTAAGCAAAATATTTTAGACTCTGAGGTTTATAATAAGTATTTAAATAGATATAAAAATGCAAGGGTTCTTTTAATTGATGACTTATTTAAAGGTAATATTACACCTTCAGATATTAATATTATCTTTGAGATTATAAATTATAGGTATTTTAATAATAAGCCGATTATTGTAAGTACTGAAAAGTATAAAAGTGATTTGTTAAAAATTGATGAGGCTATTGGCAGCAGGATATTAGAAATGTGTGATAAGTTTAATATTGAGGTTAGGGGTAAGGGACTTAATTATAGAATTTATGGATAGGTGATTTTATGTTAGAGCATTTAACTGCTAAAGATATTCCTGGTAGATATAAAGAATTGGTTGATAATATTGGTATTGAAGGGTTTAAGTATTTAGTTCAAATGCATGGTGGTACTTTGTTTTATGTTCCAACTCTTGAGATGGTTAATAAGTTATATAGAAACAGAAAGATTAGGGAAAGTTTTAGGGGAGATTATAATGAAACTGCTAAAAGATTTGGTATGAGTAGAACCCAGATTTATAATATTATTAATGAAAAATAAGAGGGAAAATCCCTCTTATTTTATTATATTTATATTGTTTGAAAGCTTGTTTATACTATCTGTAAGGCTATTTAGTTTTCCTTCAATTCTAACTAGTAAGTACATACTAATAGCTATAGGAAATCCTACATTAGCCACAAGAGTTTGTAAACTTGAGTCCATGGTTTATAAAACTAAGTCATAGTCAGTAGTATCAGTTTGAACAACCTTAGCTGAAACTGCTGATACTAAAGAGCCACCATTAGGTGAGAATATATCTTTTTCTATTATAGTATTCATAGCTTCCTTTATTTCAGTTTCTGTTAAATCCTCTCTTGGATTGTCAACTGTGATAGACACCTTTTTATCATCTGAGCTTTTAAAAGTCATAAGTAATTTTGTTTTTATTTCCATAATATTTTACCTCCTTATACTATGCTAATGTTGTATTTTCAATTTAAGCAACGGATATAACTGCAGCGGTAGCAAAGTTATATCGTTGGCGCCATCAACCTTAAATAAGATTATGATTATTTAATTTATAAACAAAATAAAATTTAGGCCAATGTTGTATTATCAATTTTAAGCAACGGATGTGGCTGAAGTGGCAGCGAAGCCATATCGTTGGCGCCATCAACCTTAAATATGATTATGATTATTTAATTTATAAACAAAATTAAATTTATGCCAATGTTGTATTATCGATTTTAGTCACTTCAAGTACTGGAAATTCTTGAAGTCCTTCTAATGCAGTTGCAACGTCATATATTGCTTGAGAAGTTGCTTCAGGTTTAATGTTTGAGTAAGTTTTAGATTTTACTTTAGTTTTGTTTGTAAGTTCATCTTTTCCTAAATCAAATTTCATTCTTAGTGAAGTTGGATTTTTACCTTCTGTAACTGACATATTTATTACCTCCTAAAAAATATTTTTATATGATATAAAGCATTTCAATTACACATCACTCAAGTAAAGTAAATTTTAAGCAACGGACATGAACGAAGCGATAGCAAGTTTCATATCGTTGGAGCTATGAGCGAAGTGAATCTTATGTTTATATAGTAAGAAAAATAGTTAGACATTTGATTATACAAAATTTATAAAAAGTATTTTATTTAAGTATTGAAAACTTATGAAGGTATAATTAAAAATAAAGTATTAAAAAAATAAATAATGGGGGGATTACTATGAGAAAGTTAGTTATAGATTTAGGTCATGGTGGATATGATCCAGGGGCAGTAGGTAAGGGTGGTACTAAGGAGTCTGATGTTGTATTAAAAATTGGAAAGTATTTAGAATCTATGTTAAAGGAAGTTGATTTAGATGTTAGGTTTACTAGAATGTCTGATAAATATGTTTCTTTAGGTGATAGGGTAGAGTTTGCTAATAATTTTGGTGCTGATTATTTTTTATCTATTCATGTTAATTCTGCTAGTGATAATACTGTTAGAGGTGTGGAAGTTTGGCAATATAATAATGATGATAAGCATCTTAATGAGTTTTGTAGTAGTTTGTGTAATGAAATTTCTGGTATTTTTAATATTAGAAATAGGGGAGTAAAATTAAGTAAGGGGTTATATGTGTTAAAGAATACTTCTATGAAAGCAGCTTTACTTGAGGTTGATTTTATATCTAATAATTTTTGTGAGAAAGATTTAAATAATGATGATAATCTTAAGGCTATTGCTAGGGTAATTAAGGATAATCTTTTGAAGTTGTATAATATTGAAGATAATAAAAGATTATATAAGGTTTGTGTAGGGTGTTATAAGGAAAGGTCTAATGCTATAAAAGTTTTGAATGTTGCTAAAAGTAAAGGCTTTGGTGATGCTTATATAATATAAAAGAGCTTTGTTTTTTAACACTTAGTGTATATAAAAAATCCCAATTAAATAAATAATGCCAATTTTTAAGAGGTGTATGTAACTAAAATAATATATTTTATTAACCATAGGTGATTATTTAGATAGAATATGTTAATATATATAATACAATATATAATAGTAATTTAAAGGAGATAAAATATGAAGCATTTTAAGAGAGTGGCATTTATATTAATTGGGTTAATAGTAACGATTTGCTTAAGTGGATTTGGATATGTGTATTTTAAATTAAATAAGATGTACGTAAAAGATGAAGCTGTAAAAAATACAGAAGAACAAGGTACTATGGTTGAAGGTATAACGAATATACTGTTAGTTGGAACAGATGGAAAATATATTGAAAAATGGAATAGATCAGATTCCATGATGGTTGTAACTATAGACAGTAAAAATAAAGATATTAGAATAAGCTCAATAGCAAGGGATACTTATGTTGATATACCCGGATATTCAACTGAAAAACTTACTCATGCATATGCATATGAGGGGATAGATCTTTTAAGGGAAGTATTTAAGGTAAACTTTAACCTTGATATAGACAAGTATATAGCTGTTAACTTTGTTTCATTTATGGATATTATGGATGAATTAGGTGGAGTTGAAGTTAATGTTGAAGAAAAGGATATAAAAGAAATTAATAAATATATAGATGCTTGTTATGGGTACTATAAGAATAAAGATGAAAAAGATAAAGAGTATAT